>ERZ1699249.80-NODE-80-length-12300-cov-1.871108_pt1 | contig 12300 bp, 10 predicted proteins | sample MGYA00581527_ERZ1699249 | MGnify/ENA primary metagenome ERZ1699249 (study PRJEB42319, sample SAMD00040308) | human oral metagenome | material: saliva | host: Homo sapiens | study: EMG produced TPA metagenomics assembly of PRJDB4115 data set (Metgenomic analysis of... | reverse complement strand
TTCCGCGCTAGTAGGCCCATCCAGCCACGGTAGCAGAGGCTGACGCACTCAAGATCGCGGAGGGCACTCTCATCGTTTACATCGAGCGCACGCGCTTCACGAACGATGAGCCGATCGCCGTCCTGACGAACCTCATCCCGGCCGACATTGCACCCGCGATGCAGGAGCTCGAGTCCGGCTCCCTCTACGACCTCATGCGCGAGCGCGGGGTCACCCTGGCCTCGGCCCGACAGGTCATCGGCGCACGTACGGCGACCGCGAAGGAAGCCAAACTCCTGTCCGAGCATCGCGGGGCAGCCCTGCTGACGACCCAGCGCACGACATACGACCCCTCGGGACGCATTGTCGAGTACGGCGACCATATCTACCGCGCATCGCGATACTCCTTCGAGGCTAGCCTTTTCGCCCAGTGACAAGGTATTGATACTTTGTCCTAACAAACTGTTGACAGGCGCAGGCGCTCGCCGTAGACTTATCCCCGACGGAGAAAGTTGAAAGCAATCACAAAGGAGTGCTTCCCGCCATGTCCATCGAGTACACCCCCGGCCCCCTTCTGGACGCCGCGCGTCACACCCCCACCGCCCTGTGGAACGATTCCTCGGATCCGGGCGAGCTGGCGCAGTCCATCTCCTTCGGCGGCGTTGGTGCTACCTGCAACCCGACCATCGCCTACACCTGCATCAACCAGCGTCGCGACGTGTGGCTGCCCCGCATTGCGGAGCTCGCCAAGGAGATGCCCAACGCCACCGAGTCCGAGATCGGCTGGCAGGTCGTGCGTGAACTGTCCCTCGAGGCCGCCAAGCTCCTCGAACCCATCTTCGAGGCCGAGAACGGTCGCAACGGTCGCCTGTCGATGCAGACGGATCCGCGCCTGGCTCGCTCCGCCAAGGCTCTGGCCGACCAGGCCGAGGAGTTCCACAACCTCGCCAAGAACATCATCGTGAAGATCCCCGCCACCTCGGTGGGCATCGAGGCCATCGAGGAGGCCACCTACCGCGGCGTCTCCGTCAACGTGACGGTCTCCTTCTCCGTCGCGCAGGCCGTCACCACGGGCGAGGCCATCGAGCGCGGCCTCAAGCGCCGCGAGGCCGAGGGCAAGGACACCTCCCAGATGGGCCCGGTCGTCACCCTCATGGTGGGCCGCCTCGACGACTGGATCAAGGAGGTCGCCGAGCGCGACGGGATGTTCCTGGATCCGGGTCACCTCGAGTGGGCGGGCATTGCCGCCTTCAAGCGCGCCTACCAGGAGTTCCAGAAGCGCGGCCTGCGCGCCCGCATGCTCTCCGCCGCGTTCCGTAACGTCATGCACTGGTCCGAGTTCGTCGGCGGCGACGTCGTGGTCTCCCCGCCGTTCAAGTGGGCCAAGCGCATCAACGACTCGGACTACAAGATGGAAGAGCGCATGGACATCCCGGTGCGCGAGGACATCATGAAGACGCTGCTCTCGATCCCCGAGTTCGTCCGCGCCTACGAGCCCGACGGCATGACCCCGGAGGAGTTCGACACCTTCGGCGCCACCGTCAAGACCCTGCGCGGCTTCCTGCAGGCAGACGCTGACCTCGACGCCCTGGTGCGCGACGTCATTATGCCCGCCCCGTGATCCACTCGGTGGCCCCACACGTCGCGTGTGGGGCCACCGCCGGTCACGGTTTTCTGTTCTCCAGCACACCCTCACCTAGAAAGAAGCAAAGATGCTCAACATTGCCGTTATCGGCGCCGGCCGCATCGGCCATGTCCATGCCAAGACCATCGCCGCACACCCCGGCGCCACCCTCGCCCTCGTTGCCGATCCTTTCGGTGATGCCGCGCGTAAGCTGGCCGAGGTCTACGGTGCGCGCCACACGACCGACGTGGATTCCGTCTTCACCGACGAGGGCATCGACGCCGTCGTCATCGGATCGCCCACGCCGCTGCACATCCCTCACCTGCTCGCCGCCGCTAAGGCCGGCAAGGCCGTGCTGTGCGAGAAGCCGATCGCCCTGGACATGAAGGACGTTGAGGCCGCTCGCGACGAGCTGGGTGCCGTGTCCGTGCCCGTCATGTTCGGTTTCAACCGCCGCTTCGATCCCTCCTTCGCCGCGGTTCACGCTCAGCTCGACGAGGGAAAGATCGGCGATCTGGAGAACCTGCTCATCATCTCGCGCGACCCCTCCGCTCCCCCGGCTGAGTACGTGAAGGTTTCCGGCGGCATCTTCCGCGACATGACCATCCACGACTTCGACATGGCCCGCTTCTTCCTGGGCGACATCGTCGAGGTGCACGCCTTCGGCCAGAACTTCAACGAGGAGATCAAGGAGGCCGGCGACTTCGACGCCGCCGTGGTCACCCTGAAGAACGCCGCCGGCGTCGTCGCCACCATCATCAACAACCGCAAGTGCTCGGCCGGCTACGACCAGCGCCTGGAGGCCCAGGGCTCGACGGGCACGCTCAACGCGGACAACATCCGCGCCACCACCGTGCGCCTGTCCAACGCCAAGGTCACGGATGCGGCCGAGCCGTACCTGGACTTCTTCCTGCAGCGCTACGCGGACGCCTACCGCATTGAGCTGACCGCGTTCATCGACGCGGTCGTCGCGGGCACCAAGCCCACGCCGTCCATCGGCGATGCGATCGAGGCTCTGCGCCTGGCCGAGGCCGCCACGGAGTCGGCGAAGACCGGCAAGCCCGTGTCGCTGGCCTGAGAAGAGCCTGAACTGTCCCGGTGGGACGCCTCGCGCCCCACCGGGATTCTCGCGCGTGGATGGTCATGTTCGAAGCACTGCGCCATCTGACGGGGATGCCAAAACAGCTTGTCAGGCGGGTTTCACAGGTCGGCTCATGCGCGTGTGTTCACGCCTCACACCGGGGGCTGGGATATCTCCCAAGCCAGATTCTTTGTCTGGACAATTAGACAGGATCGAGTAGAATAGCGGCACCGGCACTTCTCGCCGATGTTTACAACCGCGACTCATAGGAGAGCTGCAATGACTCACGTCTACGATCCCGCAACCGCGATCTTCGACCCGAACGGCATCACATGGGGCATGCACCCGATTGCGTGGCGTAACGACGACATTCCCGAGGTCGGCGAATGGAACACCATCGACATCATGTTCGATGACCTGGCCGAGGCCGGTTTCGCAGGCACCGAGGTCGCCGGCTGGTACCCCTCGAAGGAAGAGACGAAGGAAAAGGCTGATGCTGCCGGCCTGACAATCGTCGCCCAGTGGTTCTCCTCCTTCATCGTCCGCGACGGCGTTGAGGCCGTCATCCCAGACTTCCGCGCCACCTGCGAATACCTGCAGTTCCTGGGTGCCACACGCGTCGTGGTCTCCGAGCAGACCGGCTCTGTGCAAGGCATCCGCGACATCTGCATCTTCGAGAACAAGCCCGTCCTCAAGGATGAGGAATGGCCGATTCTCGCCGCTGGCCTGAACAAGCTTGGCGAAATCGCCCACGAGTACAGCCTCGATCTGGTCTACCACCACCACCTGGGCACCGTCGTCCAGACGAAGGACGAGACCCTGCGCCTGCTCGAGCTGACCGACCCGGACAAGGTCTCCCTGCTCTTCGACACGGGCCACGCCTACGTGGGCGACGGCGACGTCATGGGCCTGCTGCGCGGCGCGATCGACCGCATCAAGCACGTGCACTTCAAGGACGTGCGCCCCGCCAAGATGGAAGAGTCCCGAGCGGCCAAGCGCTCCTTCCTCGACTCCTTCCTCGCCGGCATGTTCACGGTTCCCGGCGACGGCACCATCGATTTCACCGAGCCCTACGCCTTCCTCGTTGAGCACGGCTACAAGGGCTGGATCCTGGTTGAAGCCGAGCAGGATCCGAAGATCGCTCCCCCGCTTGAGTACGCGCACATCGCGCGCGACTACGTGAAGGGCACGCTGCTGGGTCAGTGAGCAGCTTCGCGCGGTTCCTCAACTTCCCGCGCGAATCATCTGGGGGGTGGAAGCGACTTGTTCGCTTCCACCCCTTATGTGCTGACATGCACCCACCAAGCATGGTTTGTGAATGCCTCCCCCGCCACCTCCTATTGATCCGACTCAAGGAATACTCATGGACCTGTAGACGCTGACTGCCCTCAGCTGGGTCATGCTCATCGCGGCCGCCGCGCTCACCGGACTGGCGAAAACAGCCGTGCCAGGCCTGGCCTCGGTCACTGCGGCGCTCTTCGCCCTGGTCCTGCCCGCGAAAGAGTCGACGGGCGTCATGCTCGCCCTGCTCCTCATCGGGGACGCGATCGCCCTGTGGGCGTACCGGCGCGACGCGAATACTGCAGTCCTGATACGCCTCGTGCCGTCGGTGCTGGCCGGCGTCGGGCTCGGGGCACTCCTGCTGGCGGTGAGCACGCAGGCTCAGATGCGCCGCGCAATCGGCGCGATCCTCCTGCCCCTCGTCATCGTGACCCTCGCCCAGCGTCGCTGGGGGCCTCCACGCGTCAGCCAGGGGCGGGTCGCTCGAGCCGTCTACGGGACGCTCGCGGGCTTCACGACAATGGCGGCCAACGCGGGAGGGCCCGTGACCTCCATATATTTCCTGGCCTCGCGTTTTTCGGTGAGCGAGTTTCTGGGAACGACCGCCTGGTTCTTCTTCCCGGTGAACGTCATCAAAGCGCCCTTCACCGTGGGCATGGGGCTGCTGCGCCCCGAGCACCTGCCCCTCATCGGGTTGCTGGCACCCGTTGTACTTGCGTGGGCGTGGGCGGGGCGTCGACTGGCCTCCCGCATTCCGCTACGTGTCTTCGAGCCCCTCATCATCGCGACAACGATCGTGGGGACAGTGCCGCTGCTTGTATAAAAAAGTTGTCGGCGCGAACCCCAGACCCACGCCGACACCTATCATCATCAGGGTTGTCCGTGCAACGGGCGTGCACTCGATGGAAGCAATGCAAACTTGTCGTCGAACTCTAAAGCCGCACACATACCACTGAAATGAGAGCTATCTACCAGATATATGAAGTTAAAGACCTGACGAATCAAAATGTCAAGCTGTTGACCCGAATTTGCCCCAACCGTAGTAGGCATCCTATTGTGCGATCCAACATTTGTTGCGCGAAGAACAATGTTTTCACATACCGAAATCGTCTTCTCAACATCTAAAGAAGATGCAGCACCACTCACATGATTTCCTCGTACATCATTCGCAGCCTCCGCAATCGCTTTACTGAACACCGTCGCGTTATTCGGATACTTAAAAGCGAGAAATTGCTCGAGGAGTCGCCTTGCAAGATTTGGATAAAGCAATTGAAGATCAACATCACCATCCACGCCACCACGCGCAGAATTGACCACGCAGCGACCCAGCAGGCCGAAAGCATGATGATAGGAAGAAAAGACCTCCATACGCGTTTTGAAGTCTTTTCCCGCCACCAGCCAATCCACCAAAGCAGGGTGACGCAGCCCCGACTCAGTAACCGACAAGATTTCGTACACAGACATCGGTCCCAGCTTTTGATCCCTCGGCAGAGAACAGGCAAGGTATCTAAAGAAGTCGAAACTATGGGTCAGTATAAACAGCTGCACAACGGCTGAGGCGGTCAATTTTTTACTTTGCATATCCCAACTAGTCATTAACGCTTTTAACACGGAGGCAACTCCATACTGGATTCGCTCATCGAGACTCGATACTGGATCATCGCCGACAACAATGGGGGCACCCCCATTAGCTATATCAACCTCTACCATCTCGATGAAGTGAACAAAGGTTATGGCAGTTTGCTCCCCTTCGCTCAAACGCGTTGCGGGTCCACCGTTTCTCGTAACAAGATAGTGGTCCCCCTCAATCTCAAAGCGGAGCTCTTCACGACCAAGCAAGTCAGCGACTCTTCTATTCAATGACTCAGCAGAGGGAACCGGATCACCCGAAACGTTATTGAGGCTGGTCAGCTCGGCGTCAACCTGTCCTTCCTCATTAGTTAAACACGACTCTTCACTAACCGCTGCTGCCAGATTGCGTTCTGCTTGACGATAGTCACACGCGTACTGCGCGCAGTAGTAGTCACATATGCGCTCGGAGGCAGTCTGTTTTCGCAAGTCTTGATCGTCAACCTCAGCATTATACTTAGCAATCCATTCAGCGGGGCCGCTTTTGTCTGGAACATTGATAGCATCTAGCAACTGCGAGCTGGCCATCATTACGTTATCGAGTTTACTATCAACAATCCTCTTCGAAGACCGGACCCACTCTTGATATACATCTAGTTCCCTCTTATAGACCGCAACCAGATCCCTCAAGTCGCGCCTATTTTCAAACTGCTCAATTAATCCATCAAGGCTACGCGTCAGCTGCTCAATATCTTCTTCCTCAGCTTCAAAGAGCCTACTATATCCCCGAAGCTCAGCCTGCAACTCTTCAACCTCTTGCGAAAAGTGTGCACGAAGTGCATTCATCCGCTCCACCAACAGAGGTGCTCCACAGAATATGCACTCATCGGACTCTCCATGCAGGGCAATACCTTGTTGCACCCAGTTCGACGCGTGAGGGTGTGCATCGAGCGTATCTATGTCACAAACACTAGGTATTCGACTAATTGCCTTATTGATATCAGCAATACGACGAATCATGCTTTCATTAATATACGTGAGATCCGAGAAGCGCTGCAACTCCCCCACAGAGAGAGTACCGCGATACGCGTTCAACTCATCCTCACGAATATTCTCCAAGGACACGGCAACATCTTCGTCAGAGACGTTCCCTCTCTCTAACAGCCGCTCTATATATTCCAGTTTGCGCTCAATATACTGCATGAGCATTTCTTTTGCTTTTGGCTTTTTGAAACTACCTTTCGTAGTCCACTTCTTATATCGAGCCAGAGCTTCAAATATACTGTCCTGAAATTTGCTGATCAGATTATCCAGCTCATCTTCACACTCTTTTCGCCGTTTCTCCACCTCTTTCAGATCATCCCTCACTCGCCCCAGACGCTCTTCAAGCACTGAGATTCTCTGTTCCCGGTCGACCCTCTCCTCACCTAACGTCAGAATCGCTGACATCGAGGCGTCATCAACCGTCAGCGCATGAGATCGTGAGACCATATCCCTCGTAAAGACGTAGACTCTTGAAAAAATAGCATCGTCTTTCTGTTCGGTGTCAAGAGTCGTACCGTCTTTCTTCCTCACTTTGAGAGAAACTTTGTCCCACGTTCGCATTCCAGCATCCGGCCAGTCATGGGACAGGCCATAGAACATGTTTGCCAGGGAAGTCTTTCCAGAGCCATTCGGCCCATAGATCAAGTTGATCCGCTGAAAGTCCTTCGGCTCATTGCTCGACGGGTAGACGTAATCCCAGTTACCGATCCCTGCAATCGTTTGGATGGAAACAATACGCTCCGGCTCATCATTTGCCATGGGCTACCTCTCTGTCTTATTCGGCTCCAGCGCCTACGACTTTTACATTTTGCACTGTATCAGGCCTAGATATGCCTCGCAGCCATTTGACAGATAACAATATGCGCCCTCGATTTCCTCGCCACCGCGACGATGATCGCTGCGACGGCGTTACTGCTAGTATGAACGTAAGGCTCAGCTCATTGATATGACTCCACCTGCGACGGACACAGGTTGTCTATTCCCATCGGTACCCCAGCTCGGCGATGCCGCACGCAGACGCCGTAGACAACGGCATCCCGTTGCCCCAAGATGTGGAGAACCGTCAGTCTTCATGCACCCAATAGTCCTCGATTGAGTCTGGACAAGGTCCCTCCCATGCCACATTGACGCTCGACGGACCATCGACCGTGGCGCATCACCTGCACACTGACACAGCTACAGAGCGAGACTCATTCCCCTGTGGCGAAGCATCGTAAAGGGGTTGAGGCACTCCACCCCAAGCGCGGCACCTGCGTCGGGAATCTTAATCCGTTTCTTCGATCTCGGTGCCGACTTTTCGTGCGTGACGACCACCCACCCATTAGCCAGTGCGTGCGCAACGATCCAGGAGTCCGCAACGCGTTGAAAATCGCCGACTGCTGGCGCCTCATAGTTGTCTTTTGCCCACTTCATGACCTGCTGATAGCGAGCCACCACGCGCGAGTCGGGAGCAATAAAATGTTGTTTATGCTGCTTCGCCCAGTCCTTGAGAGGATCACCGTCGCCCGCCTCACCCAGTTCGTCGTACACCGACTTGATACTCACGGCGTGATGAGAGTCGAATAGCCGAACGAGGAAGTCCCAATATCCGGGGGCCAGATCGAACGCATAGTACGCGTTTGCAGCATCGATGAAGACGTTCGTGTCGAGGACGTACATCTCTCACACCACCTGGAGATGTCTCGCCAGTTCGTCGAACACTTCCCTCTTGTGTGTGCCGATCATACGGAAACTCTCCGTGAATCCCGTACGCCCCTCCAGGGTGGATGTAACGATCGCGGTCGCAAATGAACGCCCAAGACGCGCGGTGAGATGGTTGTAATAGTTACCGCCGCCATTGCGACGCTTTTCGTCACCGTAGTCAGCGCGCACCGCCTCGAGAAGCTCGTGGTAATGCTCGTCACCAATCCGCTGAGCTCCGTGCAGTCTGTGGAGTGCAACCTCGGCGGACACGCCAAAGCGACGCGCAACCGCACGGTAATCCAGCACAGTTATCGCTTCGTCGAAAGCCGTCAGCGTCTCGTCAGGCAGCAACACACATGCAGCGACACGATTGCACCATGCCTCCTCACCGGTTCCACCAAGCAACCGATCGCCCCCAGACAATGCACTGTGTCCGAGAAGCAAGTGGGCAAACTCGTGCAGGAGGGTGAAGTTCTGTGCGCTATACGGTTCGTCAGCGACGTTGACGAAAATCAAGGGGGCAATGTCGTCGTAAAGGCTAAATCCACGGAACTCCCGCGTAGAGAGCTTCCTCGTGTTGCTCGCACCGACGACACCACTCCTCATGACAAGCACGCCAACGCCTTCAAGCGCTGCGACGATATCGTGGCACCATTGCTGGGTTCCAGTCGCCGATACGTGATCGAGTTGCAGGAGAGAGCGTACGCGGCGAGCAATAACCCGTGGGGAATCCTGCACGCTCGCAGACCCTAGGAATGGAAGTTTCTCCGCTCCCTGTTCGAGGGCATAATCGTGATACCAATCCTGGAACTGCTGATAGCGGTCGATGGTGTCGAGAAGATTCCCGGAGGGACGCTCAATAGCGGCACTCTCACGGGTACGCATATCGGCGATAGGCAACGCCTCATCGGGTGGTTCAGGCACGATGAGCGCCCCGAGGGATGTGTGGGTGTAAGCCGCAAACTTCTCGAGATCGTGAAGAGTCGGCTGGCCGCTTCCGTCCATCCAGTCCCCAAGTTTTGAGAACTTCGTCAGCGCATCCTCGAAGGTACGCTCAGAGCGCTGGAGGGCCCACGAGAGCACTGGCGGACTGACGGCGACTCGCGCGCTCATGGCGTTCCTCCTCCCACACGTATACCGATGCCTCTATCGTACAGCGGGCCCCATCATTTCCGTCTCCTTGGGCTGTTTTCTCACCGATATCACCCGCACCGATAAGGAATCTCCGGCTATGACCCTCGTCATCGCGACGACGATCGTGGCGACCGTGTCGCTGCTCGTATAAAAAGTTGTCGGCGCGAGCCTGAAGACCCGCGCCGACAACCTCATCTCACACTCGAGGAGCTGTGATGACCAGCGGCAGAGCATCACCGCGAGCATCGCTCGGAGGCTGTTCCCCCGCCTGCAGGGTCAGACTCTGTCCATCCCCGGCGCACGCCGCGCCCGGCGTGAGGATCGCGGAACGCAAGTAGTCGAATCCCTGCGGTAGACCCGACACGCGCGTGACGGACGCATCCGCGACCACGGCGACGTGGTCCTCGTGAACAAGAAGACGCACCCAGGCCTCGTCCTGCGAGGACTGCGCGGTGACAGCCTCGAGGTCCTTGGCCGACAGCGCACGTACGCCGCGCAGCTCCGATCCGTACAGGTCGTTCCAGGTGCCCAGGCCCTCGAGGCACTCGCGCTGCTCGCGCGGGATCGTGCCGTCGGCCTTCGGACCCACGTTGAGCAGGAGGCGACCGCCGCGCGAGACCACGTCCACCAGGTGGCGGACGGCGGCCGCGCCGCTGAGGTACTGGTGCTCGCCCTCGGCACGGTTGTAGCCGAAGGACAGGCCGACGCCTCGACAGTTCTCCCACGGCTTGCCACTGGTCTCCGAGTCGCCCATGTGCTGGTACTCGCTGGTCAGGTAATCCGCGTGGACGCCGCCGTAGCGGTCGTTCGTCACGCCATCGGGGCGCGCCGCGTAGAAGTACTCAAAGAGCGTGCCCAGGCCGTGGGGGCCGAAGTCCTTCCCCTCGTCCGGCCAGTCGATGTCATTCCAGATGACGTCGGGTTGGTAACGGTCGATCAGGTCGCGCACGTGCACGAAGCAGTAGCGCGCGTAGTCGGCGTCCTTCGGGCGGCACAGGTCCTTACAGTCATCCTCGGAGAGGATCGGACGCGCGGGCCGGTAGTGCCAGTCCAGGCCGCCCGAGTAGTACAGGCCAACCCGCAGGCCCTCGTCGCGCGCGGCATCCGCGAAGCCCGCCACGAGGTCGGTGCACGGACCTCGGCGCACCGTGTTGCGTGTGCCCGTCTCGGGAGCGTCCCACAGCGTCACACCGTCGTGGTGCTTCGTCGTCAGCACCGCGTATCCGGCGCCGGCACGGTGGAACAGGCGCATCCACTCGCCCGGATCCCACGCGTCGGGGTCCCACGCGTCCAAGAACGCGTCGTAGGACGCCGACCCGTACAGGTCCTTGTGGCGCTGCGCGGCCGGGGAACCCGGAATACGAATCGTGTTGAAGTACCACTCGGCGTAGGAATTGTGGGTGAACCAGGCCTCCCAGTCCTCCTCGACACCCAGCTCCCCGTGGTCCTCGGCCCACGCGGGCACCGAGTAGGGACCCCAGTGGACAAAGATTCCCAGCGGCGCGTCTTGGAACCACTGCGGCGTCGGGCGCGCCAGGGCGCTCCAGCGGGCGGACTCGTCGATCGTTTCACGATGTTCCACGCTCGTCACCGTCCCCCGAAGGCGCCCAGGGTGACGCCCTTTTCCAGCTGCTTCTGCAGGAACACGACCAGCAGGATCGACGGGATCGTCGTCATCGTCACCGCGGCCATCAGCGGGCCCCAGTCAGTGCCGCGCTCACCCGAGAACATCTGCAGGCCCAGCGGGATCGTCGCCAGCGTCGAATCGTTGACCACGATGAGGGGCCACAGGAACGCGGACCAGTAGTCGATGAACGCGAACACGCCAACAACTGTGATCGGCGCCTTGAGCAGGGGCAGCAGGATCTTCGTCAGGATCTGCCAGTCGCTGCAGCCGTCGATGCGGGCCGCTTCCTCGAACTCGAGGGGCAGGGACATGAGGAACTGACGGATCAGGAACGCGCCGAACGCGCCGAATGCGAAGGGCACGATGAGGGCGAAGTAGGAGTTCACGAGGCCCATGCGCTGCATGCCGATGTACAGGGGGATCACGAGGACCTCCTGGGGCAGGACGAGCGTGCCCAGGAACAGCATGAAGAGGTGCTCGCGGCCCTTGAAGCGCAGACGCGCGAACGCGTAGGCCGACAGGACCGACACGACGACCACCAGGGCCGCGCCGGCCAGCGACACAATGAACGAGTTGAGGACGACCCGGCCGAAGGGAATCGAGTTCAGAGCCGAGGGATAGTTATCCCAGGCGACTCGGCTGCCCGACGGGCTCAAGGTGAAGACCTCGGTCGTGGGCTTCAGGGAAGTCGCAACCATCCACACGAAGGGGAACAGGAAACCGATAGCGATCAGACTGAGCAGAACGACCGAAACTGTCGTCGAAAGTCGCTTCTTGTTATGCATCGTAATTCACCCACTTCTTCTGGCCAGCGAACTGCAGGGCCGTCACCGTCATAACGATCACGAAGAGCACCCACGCCATCGCAGACGCGTAGCCGAGCTTGTCAAAAGAGAAACCGTTGCGGTACAGGGACAGCACGATCGTGTTGGTCGATTCACCCGGGCCGCCGAGCGTCAGGAAGTAGGGCTGCGCGAAGACCTTGAAGGCTCCGATGACCGTCATGACCGTACAGAAGAAGACGGTCGGGGAAATCATCGGGAAGACGACCTTGAAGAAGCGCTGGACGCCGTTGCAGCCGTCGATCGTCGCGGCCTCAAGAACCGAGGTGTTCAGGCCGTTGAGGCCTGCCGTGAGGACGACGATGTTGTAGCCCAGACCCTGCCACAGGCTCATCACGAGCAGCGAGCCCATCGCGAGAGCCGGGTGGTTGAGGAAGGGGATGTGCTCGATCCCGAAGACGGCCAGGGCCGAGTTGACCACGCCGTTGTCGGAGAG
>ERZ1699249.77-NODE-77-length-12434-cov-2.915658_pt1 | contig 12434 bp, 4 predicted proteins | sample MGYA00581527_ERZ1699249 | MGnify/ENA primary metagenome ERZ1699249 (study PRJEB42319, sample SAMD00040308) | human oral metagenome | material: saliva | host: Homo sapiens | study: EMG produced TPA metagenomics assembly of PRJDB4115 data set (Metgenomic analysis of... | reverse complement strand
GGCCGAAGGGGTAGACGACCTCGGAAGCGTAGTCGATGACGCCCTCAGCGGCGGCCGTCTCGTACCAGCGGTAGCCGACGTAGATCGAGTCGTTGTAGTTGACGAACGACGGCTGTGTCTGAGTGCCCTTGTTGAAGGGGTCATCCTGGGCGAACTCCGTCATGCTCGTGTACTGAAAGTCGCCGAAGTTGTTGGCCGCGGGGCCAGACTTGATGTCGCGGGCGAAGGTGTCGGGAGTCTCCGCCGACGGGTTCACCTCGCCGTCAAGGATGCGTCCCAGCGCGTTGAAACCAACCTGGCCGCCGGGGATCGCCCACACGATCGCGTCGATCTCCGGGTCGTCCTGGAGGTCGCCCAGCTCAAAGGCGTTCGCCGCGTTGATGACGACGACCGTCTTATCCGAGGTCTGCTTCGCCAGCTCGATCATGTCCTTCTCGGGACGGGTGAGTTCCAGGTAGCCCTGGCCGTCCTCGAAGTCCGCGTATTCATCGGAGTTGTTGGTGTAGCTGAAGTAGGGGTTATTCGAGGTCTCCGCGTTCACGTCGCGAGGCAGGTCGAAGCCCTCGCCGCCCGAGCGGGCGATCGTCACGACGGCGGTGTCGCCGAAAGAGGTGGCGCCGGAGAGGAGGGACTCGGAGTACTTGTCCTGAGTGGGCTCGGGCAGCGACCAGTCAGCCTTGAACATGCCGACCTCGGGTCGCTCAGCGCGGTAGGAGGAGTACAGGTTCGTCAGTTCATCGTTCGTCGTGAAGCCCGCGTTGTGGAGGCCGTCCAGCAGGGTCGTCGGGGGGTTGTCCTTGGACAGCGAGCCGGAGCCGGTGCCGCCGTAGATCGGGTTGGTGGACGCCCACCCCCACACGTTCAGCGCGGACCCCTGCGCCAGAGGCAGGGCGCCGTTCGCGTTCTTGAGCAGGACCATTCCTTCGTCGGCAATGTCGTTGCCCAGGTTCTCCACCTGCGCCTTCGAGGCCTCGGTCAGGACTCCCGACCCCGAGGCCAGGTCGAGCACCGTCTTGAAGCCACCGTACATCATCGAGACGACCGCGACGACAACCGCGACGAACGCAGCGACCCACGATGTCGAGCGAGCAAGCTTGCGTTGGGGCTTGTCGAGTGTAAAGACCGCGAGGGAGACGATGATGGCGAGCGCCAGCGCCACGCCGATGACGATCAAGGGGACCTTGATCGACTCAACCATCTTCCACACATCAGACCAGTTGATGGAAAGCATTGTTGATGTCCTCTTTCAGTTCCGAAACCCTGCATCCCAGAGGCAGATCAGCTCCCTTTCCATCCCCGTTTGTGTCTCCATAGACATGGGTCGCCGCAGACCAGAGGGCAGATGGGAACCGCCACCACCTATTCAACCGCACGGTCGGCCCCGAGAGGCGGGACCTCGTGCGTTCTGTCGGATTGCGCGCACAATCTGTCAGGATGGGCGCGCTGGCACCCCGCGGACTTCGACGCCTACGCGGACAGTGAGTCTCCCCGCCAGCCCCGCCACCGACGAGTGAAGTCCAGGGGATGCGCGAGGGCCCGGCCCCCTCGTGGGGACCGGGCCCTGTCACGTTGTCGACCGGATCTGCGATCAGCGTGCGCGGCGCCTCGCCACCACGAGGCCGACGCCGACGACGCCGAGCAGGCCAACGAGCGCGATGGCAACGCCGGTGTTCGCGCCGGTGCTGGCCAGCTTGTTGCCTTCAGTGCTCGTGCCGCCCGCAGGCTGGGACTGCTCGACAGTCGGCTGCGGCTGCTCAGCGGTGGGCTGGGGCTGCTCGGGAGTCGGCTGGGGCTGCTCGGGAGTCGGCTGGGGCTGCTCGGGAGTCGGAAGCTCGGGGAAATCGCACGTCGAAGACGCCGAGGTATCGGACTCGGCGATGGCTGCGCCACTCGTCGTCGTCCCCGAGATCTTCACGAGCGGCGTAACCTCAGCGCTGCCGGTGATAAGGAACGAGAACTTCACCGACCCGTTGGCGGGAAGCTCCATATCCTTGAAGGTAAGCACCTTACCCGCGACCGTCGGCTCGGGGGCACCGCTGACCGACTGGGGAACGTAGGTGGCGTCGTCCGACAGTGTCGCGATAACCGTCTGGACTGACTTGACGTCCGGGTTCGGGTTCGTGATCGTCACGCCGATGGTGCGCGTCCCGGTGGAGTCGGCGCCCGGCTGGGCGACGGCGCATGTTGCGGAGGACAGCGCGACCTGGCCCTTCGGCGAGAAGGATGTGATGAGAGAGTAGTCGGCCGTCATATTCGGCTCGAGGGTACGAGTCCAGCTCAGAGCCATGCCGTTATCCCGGTTGGAATCTGCTCGCTCGAGCTTGTTGGGCAGCGGCGCACGGTCCTCGATCTTACCCCAGACCTCGCGATAGGTACTGTAGTAGTAGTTCGAACCGGCGGTCGTCGGGACGAACTGCTCGACTCGACCACGATCCGTATGCTCGCCGGTTTCCGGATCCTTCGCTCGGCAGATGACCGTCCCCGTATTCGCGTCGTACTCGCCGAAGCCGTGATCGTCGTCCTGGAGGTAGCAATCCGCCGCGTGGTAGAGAGTAAAGTCCTGAGCGGCATCCGAAATGTTCTTCACCGACGAGGTCGTCGCGTAGAACTCATTGCCCGTTGAGTAGGTGTCCGTCTGCGTGATCTCGAATCCACCGCCGCGAACAACAGTCGTGAGGACCCACGGATCGGCTTGAGTGCCCGTTCCTGACTTCGTTTGCGAGACCGGCGTCCAGGCGATCGTGCCCATGGATGCCGCCGCACGAGATTTCAGCTCACCCGGACCGAACAGCTCAGATCCTACAGCGAGGAAGGTTCCACAGTCGGCTGGAGTCGTAGTGGAGTTACCGTTGTAGAACTCGTTGTACTTATCGCCCTTGTAGTTGATCGAGCAGTTGAGGGTGTCGGAGATGGCGATCCGAACGAGCGGTCCGTCCGTATCCTCAATCGTGGGACCAGCGGCAAGGGCCGCCAACGGGTTGAGAACGAGGGTCGCGGAGCCGAGCGCAGCAATGACCAGTTTCTTGGACAGGCGCATGCGGAGACATCCTTAAGCGTTGATGGATATTGTGCAACCAATCTAGCACCCGCATATCAGCTTTCCAAATGGTTGAACTTGTCATCTTCGCCCGTCAAAACCGCGCTCGAGATGCGTCGCCGTTAGACACCCTCCGCGCACTTAAGGAGAGTTAGCAGACACGACAAGGGACCCCGGCCTCGTCGCGTGTTGTACGGACGAGGCCGGGGCCCTCACGGGTGAACGATCCCGATTACTCGCGGAAGTTCATGCCGAAGTCGATGGCACCCAGCGCGTCGAGGAAGTCCTCGGACACGGAGCCGTCACCGAAGTCGGCCTCGGAGTAGTTCGAGTTCGCCATGGCCTCAGCCGTCGGCTCGACGATGACGTCGTTGTAGCGCGACAGGCCGGTGCCGGCCGGGATGAGCTTACCGAGGATGACGTTCTCCTTGAGGCCCACCAGGGAGTCCGACTTGCCGTTCATGGCGGCCTCGGTCAGGACCTTGGTGGTCTCCTGGAAGGACGCGGCGGACAGCCACGAATCCGTGGCCAGCGACGCCTTGGTGATACCCATCAGCATCTGGCGGCCGGAGGCGGGCTGGCCGCCCTCGGACGCGACGCGGCGGTTCTGCGTCAGGTACGCCATGCGGTCGACGAGCTCGCCGGGCATGAACGTCGTGTCGCCGGGCTCCAGGATGGTGACGCGGCGCAGCATCTGACGGACGATGACCTCGATGTGCTTGGCGTGGATGCCCACGCCCTGGTCGCGGTACACCTTCTGGACCTCGTCCACGAGCATCTTCTGGGCCACGTTGCGGCCCATGATGCGCAGGATCTCCTTGGGGTCCAGCTGGCCCTCGGTCAGCGGGGTGCCGGCAGCGATGTGCTGGCCCTCGGACACGAGGAGCTTCTGGCGACGCGACACCTCGATGACCAGGTCTTCCTTGGCGTCGTCGCGGGTGATGATCACCTTACGCGCGCTCGGGTCTTCGTCGTCGATGTGGACGCGGCCGGCGGCCTCGTTCATCTTGGCTTCGACCTTCGGGCTACGCGCCTCGAAGAGCTCCTGGACGCGGGGCAGGCCCTGCGTAATATCCGCAGCGGAGGCGGCACCACCGGTGTGGAACGTACGCATCGTCAGCTGCGTGCCGGGCTCGCCAATCGACTGGGCGGCGATGATGCCCACGGCCTCGCCGATGTCGACCTGCTTGCCGGTGGCCAGCGAGCGGCCGTAGCACTTCGCGCAGGTGCCGACCTGAGACTCACAGGTGAGGACGGAACGGCACACGATCTGCGAGACGCCGGCGGCAACCAGCTCGGCGAGCTGATCGTCACCGAGGTCGGTGCCCGCGGGCATGACGACCTCTCCGGCCTCGTTCACCGCGTCGCGGGCGAGGTTACGGGCGTAGGCGGTCGTCTCGATGGTCTCGGACGCCTCCCACTCACCGAACTCGTTCTTGTGAGCGATGTCGATCTTCAGGCCGGCGCGGGTGCCACAGTCGGCCTCGCGGACGATGACGTCCTGCGAGACGTCGACCAGACGACGGGTCAGGTAGCCCGACTCGGCGGTACGCAGAGCCGTATCGACCAGGCCCTTACGGGCGCCGTGCGTGGCGATGAAGTACTCGAGAACCGTCAGGCCCTCGCGGTAGTTCGCCTTAATGGGCTGCTCGATCAGCTTCTGCTTCGGGTCGGACACGAGGCCACGCATACCGGCGATCTGCTGAACCTGCGACCAGTTACCACGGGCGCCCGAGTTCACCATGCGGTACACGGTGTTGCGCTCGGTGAAGTTCGCGCGCATGTCCTCGGCGACCTCTTCGGTGCACTGCAGCCACAGCTTCACGAGCTCCTCGTAGCGGGTCTCCTCGAGGATGATACCCGTCTCGAACTGCTCGACGATCTCGGCGGCCTTGGCCTCGTAGCGGGCCAGGATCTCGCGCTTACGCGGCGAGGCCTGAATGTCGGAGAACGCAATCGTAATGCCCGACCAGGTCGACCAGTGGAAGCCGGCCGACTTCAGCGCGTCGAGGCAGTCCGCCACGAGCACGTTCGGGTAACGCTGGGTCAGCGTATTCACGATGTTGCCGAGCTGCTTCTTGCCGACAACCTCGTTGACGAACGGGTAGTCGGTGGGCAGCTGCTCGTTGAAGATCGCGCGGCCGAGGCTGGTCTCGAGGATCAGCTCGTCGCCGCTCTCCCAGCCCTCGGGGGCTTCCCAGCCCTCGGGCGGCACGGTGCCGTCGGCGAAGCGGATGCGCGCGGTCGCGTTCAGGTCCAGGTTGCCGGCGTCGAACGCCATCTGGGCTTCCGCCTGGCTGGAGAAGTAGGGCACCACGGGGTTGCCGTCTTCGTCCGTCTCGACGGGCACCGACGGGTCGGGCGTCGAGGTCAGGTGGAACAGACCAATGATCATGTCCTGAGACGGCATTGCCACGGGGCGGCCGTCGGAGGGCTTGAGGATGTTGTTCGTCGACAGCATGAGGATGCGGGCCTCGGCCTGCGCCTCAGCGCCCAGCGGCAGGTGGACAGCCATCTGGTCGCCGTCGAAGTCGGCGTTGAACGCGCCACAGGCCAGGGGGTGCAGCTGGATAGCCTTACCCTCAATCAGCTGGGGCTCGAACGCCTGGATGCCGAGGCGGTGGAGCGTAGGTGCGCGGTTGAGCAGCACGGGGTGCTCGCGGATGACGTCGTCGAGGACGTCCCACACCTCGGGACGCTGACGCTCGACCTTGCGCTTGGCGGCCTTGACGTTCTGCGCGTAGTTCTTCTCAACCAGGCGCTTCATGACGAAGGGCTTGAACAGCTCCAGGGCCATCTGCTTGGGCAGACCACACTGGTGCAGCTGCAGCTGCGGGCCGACGACGATAACGGAACGACCCGAGTAGTCGACGCGCTTACCGAGCAGGTTCTGACGGAAACGACCCTGCTTACCCTTGAGCATGTCCGAGATCGACTTCAGCGGACGGTTGCCCGGGCCCGCGACGGGGCGGCCACGGCGGCCGTTGTCGAAGAGGGCGTCAACGGACTCCTGAAGCATGCGCTTCTCGTTGTTGACGATGATCTCGGGGGCACCCAGCTCGAGCAGACGCTTGAGTCGGGTGTTGCGGTTGATGACGCGACGGTACAGGTCGTTGAGGTCGGAGGTCGCGAAGCGGCCGCCGTCCAGCTGAACCATGGGGCGCAGGTCCGGCGGGATCACGGGGATCTTGGTGAGGACCATCGAGGCCGGGGAGTTGCCGGTGGCAACGAAGGCGTTGATGACCTTCAGGCGCTTGATGGCGCGGGCCTTGCGCGGGCCAGAGTCGGAGGAGATGGTCTGACGCAGGGCGGCCACCTCGGCCGCCAGATCGAAGGTCTCCAGGCGCTTCTGGATGGCGGAGGCGCCCATGTCACCCTTGAAGTAGGTGCCGTAGCGGGCCACCATCGCGCGGTAGAGACGCTCGTCGCCCTCGAGGTCGCCGACCTTGAGGTCCTTGAAGCGCTCCCACACGGCCTCGAGGCCGTCGATGTCGCCGTCGAAGCGGCGGCGAATCTTGGCCATCTCGCGCTCGCCCTGCTTGCGGGCGCGCTCGCGCTCCGCCTGCGAAGCGCCGTCCTTTTCGAGGGCGGCCATGTCGGACTCGAGCTGCTCCGCGAAGTCGTTGATCGTGGCGTCGCGGTTGTTCTCCATCTGCTTCTTCTGCACCTCGAGTTCGGCGCGCAGTTCAGCCAGATCCTCGTGGCGACCCTTTTCGTCGACCTCGGTGATCATGTAGGCAGCGAAGTAGATGACCTTCTCGAGGTCCTTGGGCGCGAGGTTGAGCACGTAGCCCAGGCGCGAGGGAACACCCTTGAAGTACCAGATGTGCGTGACGGGGGCGGCCAGGTCGATGTGACCCATGCGCTCACGGCGGACGCGGGAGCGAGTGACCTCAACTCCGCACTTCTCGCAGATGATGCCCTTGTAGCGCACGCGCTTGTACTTGCCACACGCGCACTCCCAGTCGCGGGTGGGGCCGAAGATCTGCTCACCGAACAGGCCGTCGCGCTCGGGCTTGAGCGTACGGTAGTTGATGGTCTCCGGCTTCTTCACTTCACCGTGGCTCCAGACGGCGATGTCGTCGCCGGTGGCCAGGGTGATCTTCAGGCTGTCGAACGTTTTGGCGTCCAGCAAAGTTATCTCTCCCTATCAGATCGCATCGATGGTCGCCGCAGCGTTCGGACGAGCATCAAGGGTGATGCCCAGATCCTCACGCGCATTGAAGTCTTCGTCCTGCTCACGCAGGTCAATGACGTTGCCGGCCGCGTCGAGGGCTTCGACGTTCAGGCACAGCGAGCGCATTTCCTGGATGAGGACTCGGAAGGACTCGGGGATGCCGGGCTCGGGGATGTCCTCGCCCTTGACGATGGCCTCGTACACCTTGACGCGGCCGCTGGTGTCGTCGGACTTGATGGTCAGCAGCTCCTGGAGGGCGTAGGCGGCGCCGTACGCTTCCAGGGCCCACACCTCCATCTCGCCGAAGCGCTGGCCGCCGAACTGGGCCTTACCGCCCAGCGGCTGCTGCGTGATCATCGAGTACGGGCCCGTGGAGCGGGCGTGGATCTTGTCGTCGACCAGGTGGTGGAGCTTGAGCATGTAGGTGTAGCCCACCGAGATCGGGTACGGGAACGGTTCGCCGGAGCGTCCGTCGAACAGGCGCGCCTTGCCCTCGTGGTTGGTGAGGACCTCACCGTCGCGGGTCGGGTTCACGTTGCGCAGCAGGCCCGCGAGCTCGTCGGCCTCGAGGCCGTCGAACACGGGGGTGGCGACGGGCGTGCCGGGCTCGGTCTTGATGCCGTCGACGGGCAGGTGCGCCGCCCACTCTTCGCCGGCCTCGACAGCGGCCGAGGCATCCCAGCCCTGGTGGGCGAGCCACCCGAGGTGGTACTCGAGCACCTGGCCGACGTTCATTCGACCGGGGACGCCCAGCGGGTTGAGGATGATGTCGACGGGGGTACCGTCGGCGAGGAAGGGCATGTCCTCGACGGGGAGGATCTTGGAGACGACGCCCTTGTTACCGTGACGGCCGGCCATCTTGTCGCCGATCGTGATCTTGCGTCGCTGGGCGACGTAGACGCGCACGGTCTGGCGGACGCCGGGGTTGAGGTCGTCTTCGTCGTCGTTGAATTCGCGGACGCCGATGACGATGCCCTCTTCGCCGTGGGGGACGCGCAGGGAGGTGTCGCGCACCTCGCGGGCCTTCTCACCGAAGATGGCGCGCAGGAGGCGCTCTTCGGAGGTCAGCTCGGTCTCGCCCTTCGGGGTGACCTTACCGACGAGGATGTCGCCGGCGGTGACCTCGGCGCCGATGCGGATGATGCCGCGCTCGTCCAGGTCAGCGAGGGATTCCTCGGAGACGTTGGGGATGTCGCGGGTGATCTCTTCCTCACCGAGCTTGGTCTCGCGGGCGTCGACCTCGTACTCCTCGATGTGGATCGAGGTGAGGATGTCCTCTTCCACGACGCGGCGGCTCAGGATGATGGCGTCCTCGTAGTTGAGGCCTTCCCACGACATGTAGGCGACGAGGAGGTTCTTGCCGAGCGCGACCTCACCGTTGGAGGTGGCGGGGCCGTCGGCCAGGACGTCGCCGACCTCGACGCGGTCGCCCTCGTCCACGATAACGCGCTGGTTGGTGCAGTTACCGGGGTTGGAGCGCTCGAACTTCTCGAGGCGGTAGGAGTCGCGGCCGCCCTCGTCCGTGGAGACGACGATCAGGTCCGCGGAGACCTCGGAGACGACTCCGGAGTGCGCGGCGAGGATCATTTCGCCGGAGTCGTGCGCGGCGCGCATCTCCATGCCGGTGCCGACCAGCGGGGCTTCCGTGGTGAGCAGCGGCACGGCCTGACGCTGCATGTTCGCGCCCATGAGGGCTCGGTTCGCGTCGTCGTGCTCGAGGAAGGGGATGAACGCCGCGGCGACGGACACCATCTGACGTGCGGAGACGTCCATGTAGTCGACGCGATCGCGGGCGATCAGGGTCGGGTCGTCGCCGGCGACACGGCACAGGACGTCGTGCTCGGCGAAGGAACCGTCGGCCTCGAGGGGCGACGAGGCCTGGGCGATATAGTGGCCCTTCTCGTCGTCCGCGGTGAGGTAGCGGATTTCGTCGGTGACCTTGCCGTCCCTGACGACGCGGTAGGGCGTCTCAATGAAGCCGAAGGGGTTGATGCGCGCGAAGGTCGCGAGCGAGCCGATGAGGCCGATGTTCGGGCCTTCAGGGGACTCGATCGGGCACATGCGGCCGTAGTGCGAGGGGTGGACGTCTCGAACTTCCATGCCCGCGCGGTCGCGGGACAGGCCGCCGGGGCCCAGGGCCGACAGGCGGCGCTTGTGGGTCAGGCCGGCGAGCGGGTTATTCTGGTCCATGAACTGCGAGAGCTGGGAGGTTCCGAAGAACTCCTTGATCGCGGCCACGACGGGGCGGATGTTGATCAGCGTCTGGGGCGTGATCGAGTCCGTCTCCTGGGTGGTCATGCGCTCGCGCACGGTGCGCTCCATGCGCGCCAGGCCGGTGCGGACCTGGCCCTGGATGAGCTCGCCGACGGCGCGGATGCGACGGTTGGCGAAGTTGTCGATGTCGTCGACCTCAACGCGAACCTCGACGGCCTCGCCGCCTCGGGTGCCGGCGAAGGTCTTGTCGCCCTGGTGCAGGGCGAGCAGGTACTTGACGGTCGCGACGATGTCCTCGAGGGACAGGGTCGAGGCCTTGGGGTCGGCTTCGATGGCCAGCTTCTTGTTGATCTTGTAGCGGCCGACCTTGGCGAGGTCGTAGCGACGAGAGTCGAAGTAGAAGTTGTTGAGCAGCGTCTGGGCGGCGTCGACGTTCGCGGGCTCGCCGGGGCGCAGCTTGCGGTAGATGTCGAGCAGGGCCTCTTCCTGCGTGGCGACCGTGTCCTTTTCGAGGGTTTCGAGGAGGACCGGGTAGGCGGCGAAGGTGTCGCGAATCTCGGATTCGGTCATGCCGACGGCCTTGAGGAAGTGGGTGACCGACTGCTTACGCTTGCGGTCGATGCGCACGCCGACGGCGTCGCGCTTGTCGATCTCGAACTCGAGCCATGCGCCGCGCGAGGGGATGACCTTCGCGCCGAAGGTTTCCTTGTCGGTCGAGCGGTCCGAGAGCTTCTCGAAGTACACGCCGGGGGAACGCACGAGCTGGGAGACGACGACACGCTCGGTGCCGTTGATGATGAAGGTGCCGCGGGGGGTCATGAGCGGGAAGTCGCCCATGAACACGGTCTGGGACTTGATTTCGCCGGTCTCATAGTTCATGAACTCGGCGGTCACGTACATCGGTGCGGAGTACGTGTAGTCCTTCGCCTTGGCTTCCTCCATGGAGTACTTGGGGGATTCGAGGCGGTGGTCGTGGAACGACAGGCTCATGGTGCCTGCGACGTCCTCGATGGGGGAAATCTCGTGGAAGATTTCTTCGAGGCCGGAGACGTCCGGAACGTCGCCTTGGCCCGATGCCTGTGCGGCTTCGACGCGGGCCTTCCACGCGTCGTTGCCCAGCAGCCAGTCGAAGCTCTCGACCTGCAGGCCCAGCAGATTGGGTGCCTGGAGGGGTTCGCGGAGCTTCGCGAACGAAATGCGGTGGCTGGGCTGTTTGGCGGTGCTGTTGGCAGCCAAAGGGGGTCCTTCCCTGCTGTTACGGTGCGCACGCTTCCTTATCACCCATTATCTGACGCGTCCTGGTCCGTCAAGCGCCTGTTACGACGGCTGGATACGGGTCACCTCGGGCATGATAAGGCGCAAATACTCAGTTTACCGTGAGTCGCATCGCGAGTCAAGGCTGGATGTGTTATGTGCAGGGGTTCACGGACGAGGCCGTGGCCGGTTTCTCCGTCAGGCGCGACGGGCGGCTCCCAGGCTGGGGTGGTGGTGCCCCATGTCGGGCTTGAACCGACGACCCACGAAAGGGACCTGGGCGTCGACCTGCCGAGCTCGAGGCGCGCCCAGCGGGTCACCATATTAGTCACCGACAGCAGGTGTCGCCACCACGCGAGACAGGCTGGACAACCACGCACCCCCCGATCAGAGCGGCTGCGCAGAGATGTGGAGACGATTCCCGGTCGCACGCGCAAATTTGAGGACAGTGTTGTAGGTCGGGATGCGTGCACCTCGTTCAACAGCCGAGATAAATGGCTGAGAGCTACCTGCTTTTTCCGCAAGTTCACGCTGGGTCATGCCAGCACCCGTACGCATAGCGTAGACGAGTTCAGCAAGTTCAAGCTGTTCCTCAGCGCGCTCCTCCAACTCACATTCCCGCGCCAGTTCCTCGGGCGTGTATTTGGCACGTGCTTCGCGCACCACCTCGTCAAAGTCATAGAAACCATCGGGAATTTCGTAGCTCATGAGCCGTTCCTCCGCTCATAGTCTTTCTGAGCGTCACGCGCACGCTGCACTTGTCGACGCTCATTGTTGCGAGTCTTAGAAAAGGTGGTCAACGTAATGACACGCCGATCACCTTGCGCACAATGATCTGATCCGCCTGGGCTTGCTGATCAAACCACTGGCGAACCTCGCGCGAGACGATAACCGTCCACTCAGCTGTCACACAGCCAGGATAGCCTCAGGTAGATATATACGCAACTAGATATACACATGCTCGCTCCTCCACAAACGGGGATCAACAACACCACAAGGGTCTATCCGTGGCTATCACCATCGACGAGGCCGTGGTCGATTCTCCCGACACGCGCGGCGGGCGCGGCTCTCACGTGCGACTACAGCCGCCCTCCACCACCCTGCACAGCTCCCGTCACCCCGGCCGCCCTGTCATCGGAGCACAAGCACCCTTATTTCCGTGTCGGCCGCATCGACAACCACATTGACGGATGCACCGAAGGGGCCACTCGCTTCGACCCCCCGGACACAGCAGTTGTTACTGACGAACACAAAGGGCAGGAGTCACCCCGCGGCCCTGATCAGCTTGTGCACATCACACTTCGACGCCCCCAGAGTGCGGCAGCTCGGACAGTTCAGGGAAGCACGCACACCGTTGATCCGCCTCTCGGTTATCGCCGATCCCCATCAACATCGGCTGGAGACCGGCCACTCACCTTCCAGTGCGGGGTGCGCAAAGCCGTCTTGGACTACGCACGCGGCATCATTAATGACGATGACACCGTGAAACTGGGGGATGTGCAAAAGACTGCACGCCAGTTGTTTTACTGCGCCGACCGACTCATTAACGCCCCTTACAAGGGACACATCGTCATAGCCTTCGGCCACATTCTCAACATCAGCGCAGGAAGCGCCTGGAACACACATTTCATCAGACTGCGTCGATCAAACGGCGGTCCGACCAAAGTGACGATCATGATCGGCCCGGACCGCTACGCGCAGCTGCGCACCCGCATTGAACAAGCACAAATCAATCCGTCTGAATGGATGGTC
>ERZ1699249.76-NODE-76-length-12437-cov-2.947279_pt1 | contig 12437 bp, 9 predicted proteins | sample MGYA00581527_ERZ1699249 | MGnify/ENA primary metagenome ERZ1699249 (study PRJEB42319, sample SAMD00040308) | human oral metagenome | material: saliva | host: Homo sapiens | study: EMG produced TPA metagenomics assembly of PRJDB4115 data set (Metgenomic analysis of... | reverse complement strand
ATATCTGTCATTCCACTGATGAAGTCGAGTACTGCCATGAGACGTGTTTCAAGGCAAGGACTTTGAATATCATACTGGCTTGAGAAGCGTCGAATAAGCTGCTGACTGTGGAAATGATCAGGCTCAACGGCAGCACTAATGAGAGCTTCCATCAGTGTTTCCATAATCTTATAGCCTGATAACTCAACGTCGAGGACTGCTTTACTGCGGTAAATCCTATCCACTGAGACTTCTGTGCAGTGTTTGTAAGCCTGTCGGGGAAGCTCAGAAATATGTTTGATGAGCGACCCTTCGAAGGTCCCATTGAGTATCTCCTCTTCGTGTTCAACAAAGACATTGACACATTCTGCCTCCAATAATCCTACGGCACAGGCACGGAAGTAAACGACTTGTTCGTTTTGGTCGGTCACACCCTCTTCTTCTATGCGCTTTCTAATGCTCTTTCTGGTTTCTTCATCGAAGAAGCCAAGGAGCAAATCGGCTGTCTCCTCAAACGAAAGAAGTTTGAGTTTATGAGAGTCTTCGATATCCATAATCTCGTAACAGATATCGTCTGCAGCCTCCATAAGATAGGTCAACGGATGACGAACATAACAGATACCAGTCTCAGAGCTATCCTTTTGAATAATACCTAATTCATCAGCAATCTTCTTATAGGTTTCTTCTTCCGTTGCAAAGAAGCCGAACTTGCCGTGTTTGCTGGCATAAGTGGAACTGAAAGGATACTTTACGATACTCGCTAAAGTGCTATAAGTCATTACAAAACCACCTTCTCTTCGGCCTAAGAAACGATGGGTCAGTAAGCGGAAAGCATTGGCATTGCCCTCAAAATGAGTAATATCTTCCCAGAAGTGTGGGCTAACTTTTTCCTTCAAGCTAATCCCTGGACCTTCTGTGAAGAATGCCTGCATAGCCTTTTCGCCACTATGCCCGAAGGGAGGATTGCCCATGTCGTGTGCATAACAAGCTGTCTGTACGATGGTTCCAATCTCTTCAAAGAGCGTACCACACAACTCTGGGTGTATTTCGATGAGTCTTCTTGCAACGTCATCACCTAAAGATTTACCCAAGGAAGCCACCTCTAAAGAATGAGTTAGGCGGTTGTGCACAAAGACACTACCCGGAAGAGGGAAGACTTGAGTCTTGTTCTGCAGTCGTCGGAACGGTGCAGAGTAAATCAATCGGTCGCTGTCACGCTTAAATTCAGAGCGATCATCGTGTCGAAGGGCGTGACGCTCTTCCTGTCCGAGACGCTTGTTGGATATGAGTTGTTGCCAGTTCATTGCGGGAGTTGTTGGGTGATGGGTGTTGAATATTTGGTGTTGATGATTTCTGTTTATTACTTGCTGGGTGCTGAATATTGGGTGTTGGGTGTTGAATATTTGGTGTTGATGATTTCTGTTTATGATTTATTGGGGGCTTGAAAGCTACACACAAAAGTAATTAAAATTGGCTAAAAACAAGTTTTTTACTTCATAAAATGTATGAATGTGGCTTTAAATGCTTAATTTTGTACCTTATTATATGGCAATGATACAGATAAAAGTAATTAATAAAGGGCATCAGCAGCTTCCTGCTTATGCTACTTCACAGAGTGCGGGGATGGACCTCCGCGCTAATATCGATGCACCTATCGTACTGCAACCCATGGAGAGAAGACTCATTCCAACTGGTCTTCATATTGCACTTCCAGTAGGTTTTGAAGCACAGGTGCGCCCTCGTAGCGGTCTTGCTTTGAAGCACGGACTGACTGTTCTCAACTCTCCTGGTACGATTGATGCCGACTATCGTGGTGAAATCATGGTACTACTCATTAACTTCTCAGATGAACCTTTTACCATCAATGATGGTGAACGCATTGCGCAGATGGTCATTGCACGTCACGAACAAGCAGAGTTTGTTGAGGTAGAAGAACTCGATGAGACCGAACGTGGTGAAGGCGGATATGGCCATACGGGCGTGAAGTAAAGACAAAGAAAGAAACGATAAATGTTCAATAACGTTATATTGAAAGTCACAAAGATGCGCCGTACCCTCCTTGCTCTTGCTTTGTTGGGCGGCTCTTTGGCGATGCATGCTGATCGAGAGGATAGCCTTCAAAGTTATAACTACTTTTTCCTTGAGGCGATACGGCAGCAAGAAATGGGCAACCTTACGGCTGCTTTCGACCTTCTGTGCCATGCACGCGACCTCAATCCACAAGCTCCAGAGGTTTATTATCAGTTAGCTGCTTTTTATGTGGATATGAAGAAGGATGCGGTGGCACGTGAATACTTCGAGAAGGCAGCAAGTCTTGACCCCGAAAACTCAGCTTATCAAGAGAAATTAGGAAAGCTTTATGTGTCACAGAAAGACTATCCTAATGCAATAAAAGCCTTCGAACGCCTTTATGAATCCAATAAAACGCGTTCTGACATACTGCAAATTCTCTATCAACTCTACGGTTCCCAGAATGATTACAAGATGATGATTAAATGCTTGGAACGTCTGGAAACACTGGAAGGAACCAACGAGCAGATTTCACTTAGTAAGATGCAACTCTACGAACAGATGGGGGAAAAGCGCAAAGAGTATGATGAATTGAAGTCACTCGTTGATAGTCATCCGCTCGATCTCAACTATCGTGTGATGTTCGGAAACTGGCTTTTGCAGAATGGAAAGAAGAAGGAAGCACTTCAAAAGTATCGTGATGTACTGAAAGAAGACCCTGATAACTCGCTTGCCAAGCTTTCCATGATGGATTATTATAATAATATTGGAGACAAGGCAACCGTAAAAACAATCCTACAGGAACTCTTGCAATCGCCAAAAACAGAAAAGGAAGCGAAGTTAGAGTTACTCCGTCAGGTCATTACAAGCAGTCAGAAAGATAATACTCCAGATAGTACTGAGGTGATGAGGCTCTTCTCTGTAGCCTTAGCTGTTCCTCAAGAAGATGCCGATATCTATATGCTTAAAGCCGCATATATGACACTTCGCAAGCAACCAAAGGCTGCAATCAATCGCGTTTATGAGCAAGCTCTTGAGGTAGAACCCGATAATTCGCGTGCAAGAATAGCATTGATACAGAATATTTGGGACACACAAGACTACGATAAGGTCATCGCTATTTGCCGACCAGCCATAGAATACAACCCAGATGAGATGGCATTCTATTATTTCCAAGGTATGGCTCAGTTCCACAAGCACGACGGTGACGCGGCACTGGAGACCTTCCGCAAGGGAGTTGGGCAGATAAAGCCAGACAGTGATCCCGGTATTGTGTCAGACTTCTACGGTATCATGGGTGATATCCTGCATGAGAAAGGACTCAATAAAGAAGCTTTTCAAGCCTATGATAGCTGTTTGCAGTGGAAAGCAGACAATGTGGCTGCATTGAATAACTATGCCTATTACCTCAGTGAGGCGAATGAAAACCTCACAAAGGCAGAGCAGATGAGCTATAAGACTATTAAGGCAGAGCCTAATAACAGTACTTATCTCGACACCTACGCATGGATTCTTTTCCAGCAAAAGCGTTACGAAGAGGCAAAGATATATATCGAACAAGCGATTCGTAATGACTCTACACTGAGCAACGTAGTCAAGGAACACGCTGGTGATATCTATGCACAGACAGGCGATATAGAGAAAGCTCTTGAGTTCTGGAGGAAGGCTCTCGAAGGAAATAAGGAGAATGCGACATTGAGAAAGAAGATAGAACTAAAGAAATACATAGCAGAATGAAAAAAACTAAGATATTACTTGTAAGCATGACTGCCCTGCTGTTGGCATCATGTGGTACAAAGAAAGCTGTGATTCAACAGAAACCTGTGCAGGATAACAAGGTTGCACAGCAGACAGCACCTGCTACAAAGGATAGCAAGATGCAGAGTGTTGTTGTCATGCAGCGTGTTGCAGACAATGCACTTTACCAAAAGAACCTTGTTTCAAATCTTACTTTTACGCTCAACGATGGGCATAAAGATATTACCGTACCAGGTATTCTGCGTATGCGTAAAGATGAGGTTATCCGCTTGCAGTTGCTGATTCCAATTCTTCGTAGTGAGGTGGGACGTATCGAGTTTGCAAAGGATTATGTCCTCTTCATCGATCGCATCCATAAGCAGTATGTAAAAGCAAGCTACGATGAGGTAGGATTCTTGCGTGATAATGGGATCAACTTCTATTCACTCCAGTCGCTTTTCTGGAATCAAGTGTTCATCCCTCGTCAGCAAAAGGTGAGCGAAGCAGACCTCTCACAGTTTGCTGTTGATGAGAGTAAAATACAGACAGAGGGTTCTACTCTGATAAGTCTTAAAGACGGAAAGATGGATTATAAGTGGTCAGTTAATCCTAAGAGCAATCAGATTGTCCTAACAACTGTTACTTATAATAGCAATACACATGGTGCTTCAAAGCTCTCATGGAGTTATGATGACTTTAAAGCGTTTGGCTCAAAGCTCTTCCCTGCAAGTCAGATGTTGACAATCAATACACCAAAGTTCGGACAGAAGCCAGCAAAGACACTTAAGGCAAGCTTTGATCTTGAGAGCTTCAGCGATGCCAGCGATTGGGAAGTTTTTACCACACCATCTGATAAGTATACAAAAGTAAGCGTAGAGGATATCCTCGGCAAACTAATGAACTTTTAAATGAAACGTCTTTCTTTATTATTCATATTGTCAATCATGTGTATGCTGAGTGTTTCTGCGCAGCATTCACGTAAGCATAGGAAACAGCAAAAAACAGCTGTGGCTCAATCCGTAGAACCCCAAACTACCGTAAAAGGTAAGGGTAAGAAAGCTGTAAATGCGATTAATAACAACCACGCTGTAGCACCTGCTACTCCTGTAAAAGGTCAGAAGCCAATAGTTGAGAAACTGCAAACGCAACCTCAACCGAAGGGCAAACAGCAGCAGGATAAGTTGCAACACCAGCAACAACTCAAAGGACAGCAACCTCAAGTGAAGGGTCAGCAAGTTGTCCGTGGTAAGGGTGCTGTACGCAACGCTCATGTTAGCAAGAAGGGTGCAAAGGGTCCTGCATACGTGACGACAGAGGAAATCAAAGGTTTACAACAGCAAAACTTGAAGTTGCAAAAAGAGATTTCAGAGCACGAAGAGGAAATGAAAGTAAAGCAGAAGGACGTTGACGACCGTCTGCAGAAGATTGTACGCCTTGATACTGAAATCGGTCAGCACCAAAGAACGATTGATACAATCGCCACAGATATCAAAGGATTGGATTCGAATATCGGTATTCTGAAAGGTCAGTTAGCTTCTCTTGAGTCACAGTTGGGTGAACGTCGTGCTCGTTTCATCCGTTCTATGCGTTACATGGCACGTCATCGTAGTATTCAAGACAAGTTGATGTTCGTCTTCTCGGCAAAGAACTTGACCCAGATGTATCGTCGTCTTCGTTTCGTACGTGAGTATGCAGCCTATCAGCGTGCGCAGGGTGAACAGCTCAAGGCAAAGCAGATGCAGGTAGATGAGAAGCATACACAGCTGAAACAGGTACGTGTCAATAAGAGTAATCTTCTCTATAAAGACCGTCAGGTACATGCTCAGATGGAGCGTAAGCGTGTTGAACAGCAGACGGTTGTAAGTTCTTTGCAAAACGATCAAAAGGTGTTGCAGGGTGTTATCGCACAGCGTCGTCAACAGCAGCAGGCTCTGAATGCACAGATTGACCGACTTATTCAGATTGAAATACAGAAGGCGCGCGAACGTGCTATAGCAGAAGCAAAGGCGCAGGCTGCCGCTCGTGCTGCTGCTGCTAAGAAGCGTGCAGAAGAATTGGCACGTAAGAAAGCCGCTGCAGAGGCTGCCGCTCGAGAGAATGCGCGCCGTATTGCAGAGGCGAAAGAGCGTGAAGCAAAGGCAAAGGCTGCCGCTCGTGCTGCTGCTGAGGCTGCCGAGAAGGCTCGTCAGGAAGCCGCTGCTCGTGCTGCTGCAGCCAGAGCTGCTGCAGAAAAGGCACGTCAAGAGGCTTTGCAGAAGGAGCGTGCTGCTGCTCGTGAGCGTGCTATTCGTAAGGCTGAAGAGCAGGAAGCTGCTGCTAAGGCTGCACAAGAAAAGGCTGAGGCTCGTGCTGCTGCTGAGAAGGCTCGTGCCGACCAGATGGCGCGTGAGGCTGAAGCAAATCGTGTGGCTGCCGAACGCAAGGCTGATGCCGACCGTGAACGTGCTGCTCGTGAGGCTGAAGCTGCAAGAGCTTCTGCTGCTGAAAACAATGATATGCTCAGTTCTGCCGATCGTGCGATAACAGGTAACTTTGCCAATAACCGTGGTAGATTGCCAATGCCATTGTCGGGTCAGATTGTTAGCCATTTTGGTCAGTACAATGTGGCTGGTATGTCAAATATTCGTTTGAACAATGATGGTATCAATATCAAGGGTGCTCCTGGCAGTGCTGTTCGTAGTGTCTTTATGGGCGAGGTGAGCGGTGTCTTCATGGCAGGCGGTATGAGTGTCGTGATGATTCGTCATGGTATTTACATCACTGTTTATGCTAATTTGGGTTCTGTCGGTGTCAGCAAGGGACAGAAGGTTGGTACGGGACAGACCATCGGAACCGTTGGTAAGACGGGTATTCTTCAGTTCCAGTTGCGTAAGGAGACTGCTAAACTGAATCCAGAGCAGTGGTTGCGTTAATAAGCATCCTATCTTTATATATTAATAATGTGGGCTTATTGAGTTGAAAGTGACGATAATTCGCTTCGTGTTTTAGCGTCTTTCCAAGTTTAATAAGTACGTTATAACTAAATTATCTTCATGAGAAGGAATATTTCTTTTCATGAAGATAATTCTTTTTTATCATGAAGAAGATTGTTTTTTATCATGAAGAAAAACCTTCTTCGGCAGCTGTCAGGTAAATCTTTTCCTTCTATTAGTTAGCTATTTGCCTCTTATTCCCCTTGTTATAATGGGTTTAATGCCCCTTTCTTCTCATCTTTAGCTGATGTGTTGATGCTTCGCACATGTCGTGCTAAGGCTTCGCACATATTGTGCGAATGGTAAACACCAATGGTGCGGAGTGCAAAACACATTGAAATATGTTATGTAAATGGACTCAACTAATTGATGAAAATTGCATAGAAGATATTATTGTGGATTCTTATCGTAGACTTTTAGCTTTCTAATAGGTACTCATGTGGAATTCGTTTTGTTCTATAAAAGAAAATAATTGTCCTGTTCTTCTCTGTTTGGTAGAGGAAAAGCAAAAGGGTAAAATTGCAATTTAATATCTAATTTATTTTTTGCTTTGCGGATAAATGTTTATATTTGCAGAAAATAAAGTACAATCAGCTATTTGAATAAAAGACTTTCAGGCTTTTTTATATGTGCTGATTTGGCGAAGATAAATTAGGAAACAATGCAGACAATCGGACATCTCTCTGTTCTTATTCACGAACAAGCAAAAAAATACGGAGCAAAACCAGCAATCACTTTCCGTAACTTTGGCAGTCTGGACTGGAAGACAGTGTCATGGAACCAGTTCTCAATGCGCGTAAAGGAAGTGTCAAATGCGCTCTTGAACCTCGGAATGAAGCCACAAGAGACTATTGCTGTGTTCTCACAAAACTGTATTCATCATCTGTATACAGATTATGGTGCATACGGAGTACGCGTGATTAGCATTCCGTTCTATGCAACAAGTTCAGAACAGCAGATACAGTATATGATTCAAGATGCCAATGTAAAGTTTCTTTTCGTTGGCGAACAGGAGCAATATGACAAGGCGCGTCGTATTCAATCTCTTTGCCCTACATTGGAACGTATAATTGTCTTCGACTCAAGTGTACGCCTTAGTCAGCATGATCCAAACTCTATCTATTTCGCAGACTTCTTAAAGTTAGGTGAAGGTTTTCCACGTGAAGCAGAGGTAGAAGAGCGTTTGGCACAGGCGAACTATGATGATGTTTGTAATATTCTTTACACAAGTGGTACTACAGGTGAGAGCAAGGGAGTTATCTTGACTTATAAGATGTATCAGGCTGCTATGGATGCCAATAGAAAGAGTGTGCCTGTAAATGAAAAAGACCGTGTTATCAACTTCCTGCCGTTCAGCCATGTCTTCGAGCGTGGTTGGGCTTGTTTGTCTCTCGCTGCGGGTGCTGAATTGATTGTTAACACTTATCCAAAGGAGATTCAGCAGAGTATGCGTGAAACGCATCCAACAAGTATGGCTTCCGTACCTCGTTTCTGGGAGAAGGTCTATGTGGCTGTAAAGGAGCGTATGGATAAGTCAAGTATCGTTCAGCGTAAGCTTTTCTATCATGCTTTGAATGTTGGAAGAAAGCGCAATATACAGTATCTTGCACGTGGAAAGCGTGTTCCTTTGACGTTGGAGATGGAGTATAAGTTTGTTAATAAGACTGTTTTGAGTCTCGTTCGCAAACAGTTAGGCTTGGAGAATCCACATCTCTTCCCAACAGCTGGAGCCTATGTTTCTCCAGAGGTAGAGGAGTTTGTACATAGCATCGGTATTAACATGATTGTTGGTTATGGCTTGACTGAGAGCTTGGCAACCGTTACCTGTGACCATGTAGGACTGCCTTATACCGTTGGTTCTGTGGGTAGACCGCTTGAAGGTATTGATATAAAGATTAGCGATGAGGGTGAAGTAATGCTGAAAGGTCCAACGATTATGCCAGGTTACTTCCGTCGTGATACTGCTAATGCAGAGGCTTTTGATAAGGATGGTTACTTCCATACTGGTGATGCCGGTTATATGAAGGACGGTGAGTTATTCTTAAAAGAGCGTATCAAGGACCTCTTCAAGACTTCTAATGGTAAGTATATTGCACCACAGATGGTGGAGGCGATGCTGTTAGTAGATAAGTTTATCGAACAGGTTTCAGTGATTGCTGACCAGCGTAAGTTTGTTTCTGCTCTGATTGTTCCTGAATATTCTGTTTTGGAAGAGTGGGCAAAAGAGAATCACATTGAGTTCAAAGACCGTGAGGAGTTATGCCAAGATAAGCGTGTAAACGAGATGATGCGTGAGCGTATCGAAACCTTACAGCAGCGTTTGGCATCATACGAGAAGATTAAACGTTTCACCCTTCTCGCTCACCATTTCTCAATGGAAAACGGAGAGTTAACGAATACGTTGAAGCTAAAGCGTTCGGTTGTAAACCGCCGCTATCATGATGTGATAGAAAAGATGTACGAGGAGTAGGGAAGTAAATGAGTTGACGAGTAGACGTGTTGATGTGTAGACAGGTTAGTTGTTAAGAAGAATTAGGCTGTGTTTTATCAGCTTTAACAGTTTCACTCGGCTTGCTATTTTTGATAGTCTTACTCGTTCTACCAGTTCTTCTAACCCCATTCCAACGATAAAAGAATAAAGATGATAACAGCAGATCAGCTAAAAGATATCCAAGAACGCACTGAAGCGTTGCACCGTTACCTTGATATTGACAAGAAACGAATAGAGTTTGAGGAGGAACAACTCCGTATACAAGCCCCAGACTTTTGGGATGACCCAGCTCGTGCACAGGAGCAGATGAAGAAAGTTAAGGATATCGAGAAATGGGTTAAAGACTATGATAAGGCACGTGCGTTGGCTGATGAAGTACAGTTGGCGTTCGATTTCTATAAAGATGAACTTGTCACTGAGGAGGAAGTTGATACCGCATACGCTAAGGTTCTTAAGGTAATCGAAGGATTAGAGCTTAAGAATATGCTACGTCAGGAGGAGGATCCGATGGAGTGTGTGATGAAAATTAACTCTGGAGCGGGCGGTACGGAGAGTCAAGACTGGGCTTCTATGCTGATGCGTATGTATATGCGTTGGGGTGAAGCACAGGGATATAGAGTTACTATCTCTGATATACAGGAAGGCGATGAGGCTGGTATTAAGAGTGTGACAATGAAGTTTGAGGGTGGAGAATATGCTTATGGCTACTTGAAGAGTGAGAATGGTGTGCATCGTTTAGTACGTGTTAGTCCGTTCAATGCCCAAGGTAAGCGTATGACAAGCTTTGCCAGCGTTTTTGTTACGCCATTGGTTGATGATACGATAGAGGTATATGTTGACCCTGCTCGCGTCAGTTGGGACACCTTCCGTTCGAGTGGTGCGGGTGGACAGAACGTCAACAAGGTGGAGTCAGGTGTACGTTTGCGCTATCAATATGAAGATCCTGACACTGGAGAACAGGAGGAAATCCTCATTGAAAATACGGAAACTCGCGACCAACCGAAGAACCGTGCTAAGGCTATGCAGCTCTTGAAGTCGCAGTTGTATGACCGTGCAATGAAGAAACGCATGGAAGAACAGGCTAAGATTGAGGCTGGTAAGAAGAAGATTGAGTGGGGAAGTCAGATTCGAAGTTATGTCTTTGATGACCGTCGTGTGAAGGATCACCGCACTAATTATCAGACTTCTGATGTGGATGGTGTGATGGATGGTAAGATTGATGACTTCATCAAAGCTTATCTGATGGAGTTTCCAACGGAGGAATAGAAAGTTCCTTCTGTCTTCTCTGAGGGGATGAAAGAGCCTAAGGAAAAGTGGATTGGGTATAGATTATCGAAAGAAAATCCTGCGATTACCCCACTGTAATCCAATATTTCTTCTCCTTTTGCGGAACTTAGGGAGGTTTCTTCCCCTATTAATAATGATATACAACCTTTTAAAATAATATAACTATGAGTGAAAGAAGTAAAGTAAAGCGTAAGGAAAGAGAACTTAAACAAGAAAAGCAGGCTAATCGTGTCGTTGCTTGGTTGGCTGTGATTTTAGTCGCTTTGGGCGTTCTTACAATCATTATAGCATCAAATAGCTAATAGTAAACAGGATATAAATGATACGCGACTGTTATCTCTTAGATCGTGACAGTCGCTTATTGTATTAACAATAGGGATCTCATGAGTGGATTAGAGATTGAAAGAAAGTTCTTAGTTCATAAGAATATGGACTGGAAAAAGCATGCAAGTAGTTGTAGTCACATACAACAAGGATATTTTGCAGCTGTTAATACCGTTCGTGTTCGTATCAGGGACGATAAGGGATATCTGACAATCAAAGGGCCATCACGTACAGGTGGGCTATCACGTTATGAGTTTGAAAAAGAGATTACACTGGAAGAAGCACAGCAATTAATGCTTTTATGCGAGCCAGGTGTGATTGATAAGCATCGCTATCTTGTACCTTTTGAAGGTCATACCTTTGAGATAGATGAGTTTCATGGTGATAATGATGGTCTCGTCTTGGCTGAAGTGGAGTTAGGAAGTGAGGATGAATCGTTTGATAAGCCAGACTTTATTGGCTTAGAAGTTACGGGTAATCGCCACTTCTATAATTCCCAGATGCGTCGCAATCCATTTAAGCTTTGGCGCGATATCGTACCAGAAGAATACCGATAAGCACGGCTATAGTCGAGCCAATAGCATCTGCGAAGAAGTCGAGCCATTCACCACTTCGATTCCCATTCGTACAGTAGGATTGAAGAACTTCAATGAGTCCTCCCATGATAATAGGCATCAACCAGACCCATACAATGATGAATTTGGGGCTGGGCTGCTTTGTATTGCGTAAGTATTCGAGGCTTATACTTAGGCCTAAAACTAAGTAAATAAGACTATGTGTCCACTTATCTATAAACCGAACAGAGCTCAGTGGCGTTTCTGGAATAGTCATAAAACACAATATCCAAGTTCCGATTACAATAATACAACTAAATGGGTATTTAGTTAAGATGTGTTTTGTTATGCTCATATTTTACTTTTAATTTGACACAAAAGTAGATATTTTTTCGTAAATTTGCGCATATATTCAAATCAAATTTATATGAGTGAGCAAAAAAGAGCGAAGTTTGGAAGCAAGTTAGGTATGATTCTTGCCACTGCAGGCGGTGCTGTTGGTTTGGGTAATGTATGGCGTTTCCCTTATATGACAGGTCAGAATGGTGGTGCTGCTTTCATTCTTATTTATATTGGTTGTATCTTGTTATTGGGCTTGCCTTGTATGATTAGTGAGTTCATTATCGGTCGTCATGCAGCCTCAAATACGGCACGAGCCTATACAAAGTTATCTAATGGGAGTGCTTGGAAGTGGGTTGGTTACTTAGGAGTGCTCACTGGTTTCCTCATTACGGGCTATTGCGCTGTCGTTTCGGGTTGGTGTTTGCAATATGGGGCAGCCTCTGTCCTGAATCATCTGCATGGTACACCAGATTATTTCAAGTCTTATTTTACAGACTTCTCTACCAATCCGTGGAAGCCTGTTTTATGGACCGTAGCTATTCTGTTTCTCACCCACTACATTATTATTCATGGTGTTAGGAATGGTATTGAGCGTGCATCAAAGATTATGATGCCAGCCCTTTTTGTGCTTTTGGTGGCTATTGTCGTTGCATCTTGCCTTCTTCCAGGCGCAAGTAAGGGCGTAGAATTCCTATTGAAGCCCGACTTCAGTAAGGTAACAGGCGATGTATTCTTGGGCGC
>ERZ1699249.75-NODE-75-length-12481-cov-2.791485_pt1 | contig 12481 bp, 8 predicted proteins | sample MGYA00581527_ERZ1699249 | MGnify/ENA primary metagenome ERZ1699249 (study PRJEB42319, sample SAMD00040308) | human oral metagenome | material: saliva | host: Homo sapiens | study: EMG produced TPA metagenomics assembly of PRJDB4115 data set (Metgenomic analysis of... | reverse complement strand
GCTTAACACCTTGCTTGCACAGGTTAATGGTTCTTTGCCTGTTGTGGCTGCAAAGGCTGGTAGGGTGATGGACAATGCCAACGGCATGATGGTAAACGCAAACAGAGGCGTTACAGAGGCTCGTGGGGCTATCCGTGGCGCAAATACGATGATGTCTAACCTTAATAATAAGGTGAACGGACTTGATGTTGAGGCTACGATGGCTAAGGTGAACGCAACTTTAGACAATATGAACTCGCTCACTGCTAAGCTGAATAGCAACGAGGGTACAATGGGCTTGATGCTTAACGACGCCTCTTTGTACAATAATCTTAATAGCACGATGCGCTCAGCAGATAGTCTTTTGACAAATCTTAAAGCACATCCAAAGCGTTATGTTCATTTCTCTCTCTTTGGTAGAAAAGGCAAGTAATTTAAATATAGTCTAAATAATATTATCAATGTTTCACACGCAGGGAAAGTGTTTTGAAGCCGTTTGAATATCAGCTTCTTTGCGCTTTCCCTGCGTTTGTTTCACTCTCAGCGTCATAAAGGGTGTAAGGTGGGTGAAACTTATTGTTTTTCAAATACTTACAATTACACAACTACGCAAAATGAGTGGTTCGTAAGAAAGATAACGCAACCTCCACAGATATAACGATTTACAAACTTTCACGTCTTTAGGACATTATCTTACAAATAGTTTTCTTTATAAATAAATTGTTATCTTTGCACTATCGAAATTAATCAGAGATAGTCGGCAAGCCACTATTTCGAGAAAGACATAGATATTTATAGATAACCAATTATGAACGTCAGTCCTAAAAATCTTTGGGATAGTTGCCTCCAGCTCATAAAGGAGAATGTGACCGAGCAGCAATTTGACACCTGGTTTCGTCCGATTGTTTTACAGTCGTACAAGCCAGCATCAAAGACAGTGTTAGTTCAGGTCCCAAGCCAATTCGTATATGAGTATTTGGAAGGTCATTACGTAGACTTGCTACGTAAGGTGTTGACGCGTGTCTTCGGACAAGGCGTACAACTGACGTATCGTGTAATGGTTGATCAGGAGAATCACTTGTCACAAGACTTAGAGCAGGACACCGTAGAAGACATCTCGTCACAGCGTCCTACTGCTCGCGCTAATCAGAGCCCAACCGTACTGGATACAGTGCCACAGGACCTCGATTCACAGCTCGACCCTCATAAGTCATTCAGCAACTATGTTGAAGGCGACAGCAACAAACTTCCACGCTCTATCGGTCTTTCTATCGCAGAACACCCTAACACAACACAGTTTAACCCAATGTTCATCTATGGACCATCGGGCTGTGGAAAGACTCACCTTGTGAATGCTATCGGATTAAAAGCAAAGCAGCTTTATCCACAAAAGCGTGTGTTATACGTGTCTGCACGTCTGTTCCAAGTACAGTACACCGATTCTGTACGACAGAATACTACCAACGATTTTATCAACTTCTATCAGACAATTGATATTCTCATTGTCGATGATATCCAGGAATGGGTTACTGCAACAAAGACACAGGATACCTTCTTCCATATTTTCAACCACCTTTTCCGTAACGGAAAACGTATCATCTTAGCGAGCGACCGCCCACCAGTAGATCTAAAGGGTATGAACGACCGCTTGCTGACTCGTTTCTCTTGCGGACTGATTGCAGAGTTGGAAAAGCCAAACGTACAGCTTTGTGTGGATATTCTCCACAGCAAGATTAAGCGTGATGGTCTTAACATTCCAGAGGATGTAGTGCGCTTCATCGCCGAAACTGCTAATGGTAGTGTACGTGATCTTCAAGGTGTTATCAACTCACTCCTCGCTTACAGTGTCGTTTACAATAGTAATATTGATATGCGATTGGCTGAGCGTGTTATCAAACGTGCAGTGAAAATTGACGACGAACCGCTGACAATTGACGATATCATGGACAAGGTATGCTCGCATTATAATGTCACGATGTCGGCAGTCAACTCTCGTTCACGTAAGAAAGACATTGTGATGGCACGCCAAGTGAGCATGTATATGGCACAGAAATATACGAAGATGCCTGCAAGTCGTATCGGAAAACTGGTTGGTAATCGTGACCACAGCACCGTAATCCACAGTTGCTCTAAGATTGAAGACCGTCTTAAGGTTGACAAGGGATTCCATGCTGAAATCGCAAGTATTGAAAACTCTTTTAAGTTAAAAGCATAAGGTATTAGTTTGAGAGTCTGTCGCATGGTCGTGGCAGGCTTTTTTAACCCAAATCAGTCATTAGAGCCTAAAAAGATTTTGTTTTATTGTCGAGCAGATTGTCTGTCTTTGTAACGCAGGCGTAGCGGGCTACGTCAAGTTGCAAAGACAGGCAATCTGCTGGCAAGAAAATAAAAGATGTTAGGAAACAACACAAAAACAAGAATTCTTGAAACATTGTGATCTAATGACCGATTGGGGTTTAATTGCCTTAAACCTTAATTTCCCCTCTGATAATAATCTTCCCCTCACTCTGAAAAATTATTACAAAACAAGCGTAGAAAACTCCCTCAAAAGCTCCAAAATGTACTGATGGTAATGTCTTTGTAACTTGCATAAAGTCAAGAACTTACAAGACCACTTTCTAATAGGTGCTTACTTAAGCATGAAAAGGGCGTTAGTTAGCTTTCAAAAGGGCATCTTTTGCAAGTCAATTGGGTGTCTTTTCGAAGCCAAAAGAGCATCTTTTATAAAAGAGGATGTGAAAAATAATTACATTCGTTGTAAGGAGTGGTTTTGGAGTTGGTTAAGGATACCCATTTAAAATTGTTCATTTTGGGTAGGACTGTTTGGCATTAAACGTAATAAAAAAGTGACTATACATAGTTTTAAAACAAAAATGACGCCAGTTCGGGATAAAAAAGAGCCCTAAAAAGTTGGTAATCTCGCTATTATTTTGTAACTTTATAGTTGAAAATAAATCACTTACAAAACATATATAGCGATGATTACCACAGACAAAGTTACAGAAATATTTTATATATTGGATGAGTTCTGCAAGAATTTAGATGCCGAGTTAACTAAAAACCTACACATTGCCCCCATAGACGAGGGATATAAGCGCATGCGAAACCGTAAAGGACAGATGTCCAAGAGCGAAATCATGACCATCCTGTTGTGCTATCATTTTGGCTCTTTCCGCAACTTCAAGCACTATTACCTCTTCTTCATCAAGGAGCATCTGGCAAGCTACTTCCCTAAGGCCGTGTCCTACACGCGTTTCGTGGAACTCATGCCTCGCGTGTTCTTCGAGCTGATGGCCTTCATGCGCATCCAAGGTTTTGGAAAGTGCACGGGCATTAGTTTCGTGGACAGCACGATGATTCCCGTATGCCACAACATGAGAAGGAATTTCAACAAGGTGTTTGATGGACTTGCTAAGAACGGAAAGGGAACAATGGGGTGGTGTCATGGCTTCAAGCTTCATCTGCTGTGCAACGAGATGGGCGATGTACTCACGTTCTGCCTAACTCCCGCAAACGTGGACGACAGGGACCCTAGGGTGTGGCAGGTCTTCACCAAGGTGCTCTACGGCAAAGTATTTGCCGATAAGGGCTACATCAAGCAAGAGTTCTTTGAGAACCTCTTCAACCAAGGCATCCATCTCGTTCACGGGCTCAAATCAAACATGAAAAACAAGCTTATGCCCTTGTGGGACAAGATGATGCTGCGCAAGCGATATATAATAGAATGCATCAACGAACTGCTCAAGAACAAGGCCAACCTTGTCCATTCACGCCATCGCTCCGTACATAACTTTCTCATGAATCTCTGTGCGGCATTGGCTGCATATTGTTTCTTCGAGAATAAGCCCGAGGCACTTCCCGTGCGCATTGAAAAGACTAGGCAATTGGAACTTTTCTAAGCAAATCCTTATCCCGAACTGGCGTAACAACTACGAAAGACATCAAGCATACCACCCCCCTCTCCCCTTTGGAGAGGGGCAGAGGGGTGAGGCTTTTTCCCTACTTCTAGGTATTGCACTATTCCTTACAACATCCTACCTTTGCATTAACAAATCAAAGGCGAGCTCTAGAATCATTGATAAGGTCACAAAAAGCCCTATGGGGCGTGCTGTGACTATATCGAAGATTTACAGAACATGCCTGAATTTAAAACAATTTAAAATGATAAAGAAAAGAACCGTAAAACAGATTTTATGTAAATCGGCGTTTGTTTTCGCCGCTACGTTCGTTCTTTCGTTGCCCACTTACGCAAGGCACGAGAACGAAGTGAAAGTTAATACCGAAGCCAACATTAAGGGACGCGTTGTGGATAGTAAAACACAACATCCTCTTTCGCACGCGAGCGTGCTGGTTTTGGGTACAGTTATCACTACCACCACCGATGCCGATGGCCATTTTATGCTGCGAAATCTGCCTGTGGGAAAGGTGATTGTGGAAGTGCGCTCGGCTGGTTATAGGGCTTACAAACACGAGGTGACAACGCAAAAAAATAATACCCATGAGCTGAATGTGATGCTCAAACCCGACGAAATTGCGCTCGACGAGGTTGTTGTGTCGGCCAATCGTAGTCAAACACTTAGACGTGAGTCGCCTGTGGTTGTGAATGTTCTGGACACGAAGTTGCTCGAGTCTACCCATTCTACAACCTTGGCGCAGGGTTTAAACTTCCAACCGGGCGTGCGAACCGAAGATAATTGCACCAATTGCGGATTCTCGCAGGTGCGCATCAATGGGCTTGTTGGTCATTATTCGCAAATATTAATCGACTCGCGACCCGTTTTCACGGCCCTTCAAGGTGTTTATGGACTCGAACAGATACCCTCTAACATGGTGCAACGTGTTGAAATTGTTCGCGGTGGTGGCTCGGCGCTCTTCGGTGCTTCGGCCATTGGTGGCACCATCAATATCATTACCAAAGAACCTAGCGAAAATTCGGCCGATGTGGCGCACACCATCACAGGCGCAACAAATGGCTCTACTGCTTTCGACAACAACACCACGGGCAACCTATCGGTTGTTACAACCAATAATAGAGCTGGGTTTTATCTCTATGGACAAAGCCGACACCGCGCTGCTTACGACCGCGATGGCGATGGTTACACCGACCTTCCCACGCTAGATAATAAAACTGTGGGGCTTAGCTCTTTCTTCCGACTCACCGATTACTCCAAAATAACCCTTAAATACCACGGCTTGAAGGAGTATAGACGTGGCGGAAACAAACTTTACTTGCCTGCTCACGAGGCCAATATTGCCGAACAAATCGAACATACCATCAACGGCGGAAGTTTGGGCTACGACCTCTTTAGCCTTAATGGTAAGGGACATTTCAGTGCTTATGCCTCGTTTCAAAACGTTGACCGTAAGAGTTATTACGGCGGACTGGGCGAACTGGCCACCGCTGCCGATGGACTTAAGGCCTTGAACGAAGCCTATAAACTGGGACTTAACCTCGATATGAGCGAAGACGATGCCGCCACGCTGCCCGCCAACCAACAACAAACGCTGGCCGATGCGCAAGCCTACGACAAAGCACAACGAGCCTATAACCTTACGCATAACATCAACTACATAGCTGGTGCGCAATATGTGCACAATTTCGACCGTCTGTGGTTCATGCCTTCGAGTCTTGTTGTGGGGGCCGAATATAGCTACGACCGCATTAAAGACCACTCTCTGGGCTACAACAGCGTGATGGAACAGCGCGTGAATATTGGTAGCTTCTTTGCTCAAAACGAATGGAAAAACAACCATTGGGGCTTGCTTCTGGGCGGACGACTAGACAAACACAACCTTATCTCGCATCTTATCTTTAGTCCGCGCGTTAATCTGCGCTACAATCCCACGCCCAACACCAATTTCCGACTTACTTACGCTGGCGGATTTAGAGCCCCACAGGCTTTTGATGAAGACCTTCATACGCGTATTGCTGATGGCGACCGTGTGAAAATTGCGTTGGCTAAGGATTTGAAAGAGGAACGTTCGCACAGCTTTAGTGCATCGGCCGACCTCTATAAAAGTTTTGGAACAGTACAAACCAACGTTCTTATTGAGGGCTTTTACACACGCCTTAACAACATGTTTGCTACACGCAAACTGGCTGATGATGTGATTATTGATGGCGCACGTGTTGAAGAACGCTTCAATTCTAACGGTGCAACGGTGTATGGAATTAACCTCGAGGGCAAGGCTTCGCTCTCGTCGTGGGCGCAATTGCAAGCTGGTTTTACTTGGCAAAGCAGCCGTTATCGCACGCCCGAAGAATGGGACGACGATGCTGCTCCCGAGTTTAAAACCACTAAACGTCTGCTGCGAACGCCCAACACCTACGGATATTTCACCCTTACTGTGCATCCCACCATCGATTTTGCCCTATCGTTATCGGGCGTTTACACGGGTAGAATGTATGTTGGCCACCCCAAAGGGGGGAGCGAGCGCACCAACGACTTTGCTATCATTGAGCACACTCCCGCGTTTCTCACGCTTAGCCTGAAGCTTGCCTATAATTTCTACATAACTAAGCAGGTGAAATTGGAGGCTAGTGCGGGGGTGCAAAACATGCTCGATGCTTACCAAAAGGATTTGGATAAAGGGGCTTCGCGTGCCTCCGACGATGTTTACGGACCTACTCAACCCCGCAGTTTGTTTCTTGGGGTGAAGTTTTCGTACTAGGTATTATGTCTTTTTTACCCAAAAACAGTGGGTAGAGTTGTTTTGATTTTGTGTATTGCTGGACACATTGCCGATGTTGTTATTGAAAATGTGGTGCACTACGCTCAAACAATATTATAGGCAAGATGCCGACAAGCCAACAAAAGATGAACTGGATGAAATGTAAGCAACATCAATTGTGCGATTAGTGGTCTTACAATTGATTTGGGTTTAAAAAGCTGGGTGTAATGATGGAAAGCTACGGTAAATAGACTTTACAAAACGCATTTCAGTACTACACCACTTCTAGAAAGGCAAAAACGCCTGTAGGCGATGCCAGTGGCACAATGAGCGACGGAGATGAAGCGTACAGATTCCTGATAAGTTTTGGGGTAAATGCTTTGGGCATAAAATCTCTAATAAAACTGGCAAATAACCTCCGTTTCTCCACGCACCGACGGTGCCTCTGTGACTTCCATTGCCTTGTATGCAATAAGCCTCTGTACACTCCTTTTCTCTGTGTGACATTCCGTCAGAGTTCAAAATTTAGGCGGACAGCCTTATGATTCCAAGTTTCAGAAGACCCAACAAAATGAGTAATTGCACAATGAAAACCTATGATTTCCATTATTCTGTTCACGAGGTGGACGGAAAAGAATTTGAGTTAATTGAATGTTCTACATGGCCTCGCCTAAATGTTCAAGTCATACACACCACACCCGAACGCTTTGAAGACGATTTAAATGTGATTAGAAACCGTTCTCTTTGCGGTTATTCTCCCCATGATAAAACCTTTATTCTCAAGCATGCAGGTGGAGAAGGCAACGGCGAATTAAAACAAAGTAATATCGATGAGATTTTAGACGGCATGAAGGAGATTATGAATGCTGCGGTGAAGTGGTGGATGGTAAATAAAAAAACACTTAACACAACACACAACAAGTAGCCCCTCCCCCTTGCCCCTCCCCCAAGGGGAGGGGAGTAGAATGCGCGATATCCCTGTGAGCAGGAAAGAAAAGATGTTTGTTATAATCCCTCATCGGGTACTAAAGAAGAATACAATGGATGATGAGTAAAATTATTTATCGTTTTTAATAAAGATACAAAAAAATAAATGTACCTTTACGGCGAATAACTATTAAACCTTTATTGACATGAAAAAATCTTTTTACTTTCATCCCTTGTACTGCGTACAACGTTCTGTTTTGGGGATTCCAATGAATCTTGGTGGTGGAGAAAAAACGTAATATGAATACTGGAAAAACAAGATTAAAATCAACAGCTGTATACGGAAGAACTATTTTTTGGAAAGAAACTAAATAAATGATTAGTAATGAGATTTTGTGCTATATTGATACTTTCTGTGATTTCAATTCTAAATAGTTTAGAATTGAAATCACAAACTGTTGTAAAAATTTTAAGCAATGGTTGTAAGGTAGAGAGAAGTTTATTTCTAAACGAAAAAAAAATCGGGGTGTATAATAAACGAGGTAGATTGGTTAAATTGTCCGCAGATGATATCAAATATCAAAAGATATTTTTAGATCAATCTTATAGCCTGATTGATTATGGAATAATTCTAAAATATCCCGAGGTCATATATAAAGATGCGTGTATTATTGCTGATATTTTGTCAAGTTATGACCCAAGCGAAATCTTATCGTTTACAAAGCCTATAGGGGAGCGAAAAAAGATTTCTATACAAGAAATCAATAAGTATTACACGTATCTTGATGCCAGTGTTGACTATGTATTTAGTATTAACATTATAGTCAAGGATAGTCTTATTACCCAATATAGTTATACTTACAAGCCCAATATGTCTGACATCATTATTTCATATACATGTGTATTTACTTATGATAAAAATAATCGAATAGTAAAATTAGAAAAAATATATAGACGACACTATGAAACAAAAGAAATTATATATGAAAACAAATAACACACGTTTTTTACTTTCATCCCTTGTAATGTGTACATTATTTTGTGGCTCTATTTTAGGGCTTTACTCTTGTTCTATTGTACCTACATTGTCTAAATTCCCGGTGTCAGACATTCGTTTAGGAGTCAATAAAGCAGATGTGAAAAAACAATGTGGTTTTCCATTTAGGTCTGATGTTTTTACAAGAAACAATAAGAGAATAGACGTTTTGTATTATAAGGAACCTGCTCGTGTCCTATGTGAAGGATTCATTATAACAACGGCATTAACATTTGAAAATGATTCGTTAGTTTCTATTATACAGAGTGACAAACTAATATCTGAGCTTGATCTCTCTGTAGATTCCCTTCGAAGGAGATAAGAACAATATAAGGACGGTATGTCAAAGTGTAAGTTCCATTTTGATAATCATACTGTTTGAAACAAGTCTTTAAAGATGACCATTTCTGTACTCGCTTTTGAGTATAGAAATGGTTTTGTGCCAATGGCAGCTGCTCGCCCCCAAACTCCTATAGTTGATTAGGCTACACCTACACGTGGGATTGCAGTTCTATGTTGAACTTGTGGAAAACATATAATATAAAATTTGTAAACATAAAATAACGATATGTCAAACAAAGTCGTTATATTTGTAGTTCGGCACTTTAAAACAAACTTTCCTGTCACTGCTGTCATCGGTTTTGGATGTTTAACTTGTTGATTTACAAGGAACTCTATGCAAATGTTAAAATGACAGCAAATGAAAATAAAAGTAAGTTTGTGAGAAGTGTTGTAATTGAGGCAGACTTTATTAGCCTATTTTGGATGTACCATAGGTTATAGTGTTTACTTTGCATATCTATCTTCTTTTAGGAGATTGTGATAAATACTTTCTTGTAGAAGTAGGTAAAGAAATATCTGCTTAATCATACAAGGTGAGGTGTTGTAAAATAAATCTGATAATTGTTGCACAGATTTTTCTGATGCATATGTATCAATGAAAATATAACAGTAAATTGAAACAAATATGATTTTTACTTGGATACCTTTCTACAAGGAGTTTGCAGAAAAACTTCTTCAGTTTCAAACGGATAGGAAGAAACTGCTTAAACTAATATATAATAATAGAGCAAATCTCTTAGCGGACCACCTTCACGACGAAAAAGGCAAGAACGATTTATTTAAAGACATCGATCCGTTTACTACTTTCGGAATATTCAATCGAGGTGTTAAAAAAGAAAATAGAATCCGCTCTGCAGAATTATTTAAGGATCTTCTGAATATGTCAGCTAATGTTCCAGAAGACTTTGTAGGTATTCCTATCCTTAATAATCAGAAGTCTCATTTCTTTGGTTTTAGAAGGGATCGTGAAGATGATGATATTGATAATCTTTGGAGTTTGTTTGTAAAAGTAGTTAAGAAAGAGAACTTCGAAGACGAATATAATATAGTCATAAGGCAATATATTATACGTGTAAATATAACAATGGCTTTGTTCTGGATTCGTCCAGAAGATTTCTTGGCTTTTGACAGTACGAATAGAGCATATTTGAAAGAACATTATGGTGTTATATTACCAAATAAAGCTCCAGAATATTCAGAGTATATGAGTATACTTAATGATATAAAGGCGAAAATGAAGAAAGGTGTTATAAAGGAAAAAACATTCTATGAACTTTCTGCAAATGCGAACAATGGAACATTAGATGATGCAGAACTAACATGGTATGATGATGTTGTCCGTATATGGGAGCGACGTAAGAATATAGTATTATATGGTGCACCGGGTACTGGTAAGACTTATGACGTACCAGAGCTTGCTGTTCGTCTTTGTGATCCATCGTTTATGGCTGCAGAACCGAGTAGGGAGGAGATAGTAAGCAGATATAATCAGCTTAAAACGGAAAAGCGTATTGCCTTTACAACCTTCCATCAGTCCTTAGACTATGAGGATTGGATTGAAGGATTGCGCCCTGTTGTCAACGAGAATAGTCAAGTAACCTACGAGATAGAAAGCGGAATCTTCAAGAAGTTGTGTGAAGAGGCAGAACGCCCTGTAGTTAAAGACAAGCAGGTGGGTATCTCTGATAATGCTGTTGTCTGGAAGGTTTCACTTGCAGGAACGGGAGATAATGATGTTCGTCGTGAGTGTATGGAGAATAACCATATACGTATTGGATGGGACGGCTATGGTCCTGTTATCTCAGATGAGACAGACTGGAGTGTTTATAATGGTGAAGGAAAGCAGATATTAGATGCTTACATCAATAAGATGAAGATAGGCGATATCGTTATGTCGTGTTATTCAAGTCAGACGATTGATGCCATTGGAGTCGTTGTTAGTGATTATGAGTTTGAGGATAAATTCCCTAACTATAAGCGTGTTAGACGTGTTAACTGGCTCGTAAAGAATATCAATGAGAACATTGTAGAGATGAATGATGGTAAGACAATGGTAGAGTCTTCTGTCTACCGTTTGAATTCTATTACGCTTAATGATGTAAAATCAATTCTTGAGAAGTACGATACTTCCTCTAAGATGGAGGAGAACGACAAGGCCTATGTGATGGTTATTGACGAGTTGAACCGTGGAAATGTCTCGAAGGTGTTTGGCGAGCTGATAACACTGCTTGAAGCAGACAAGCGTAAGGGACGTATTAATGCTGAAAGTGTGGTGTTGCCTTACTCTAAGAAAGGTTTTCATATCCCAAACAATGTCTATCTGATTGCAACCATGAATACTGCCGACCGCTCTTTGGGCTCGCTTGATTATGCTATCAGACGACGTTTTGCTTTCATAGCAGAGAAACCATTTGGCTTAGAAGTAGATGGGTTCAATGAGGAACTGTTTGAGAAGGTTAGTAGTCTGTTTGTTAAGAACTTTGATGAGTATAAAGAGAGTGGTTGGGACCTGACGATGAAACTCGAACCAGCAGATACCTTGTCTGAAGAATATAAGCCAGAAGATGTTTGGATTGGTCATAGTTACTTCCTGATGCAGGATGAGGAGGGTGAAGATAATACGAGCAATCGTCTTCTCTATGAGATTATTCCACTTTTAGAGGAGTATGTTCGTGATGGTGTGCTGACAGCAGAGGCACAAGATGTTATCGACGAACTCTATAAGCAAGCAACCGAGTAATGAGAGTAGTGCAACTTCAAGAACAGTTGTTGGAGAATACTTATCTCCAGCAATCTGAGTGTGAGGCTATCATCCCTTATATGGATGATGGCTCGGAAGTTGTGCGTGGGGTTAAAAGAGGGCGTGAGGAGAAGGAACTCTGTCTTAAGCTATCTCGTGAAGCGGATAGCATCTGTGCCACTGGCTCTTATTTCGTTGGGGTAGACTGGATTAAGGAGGAGGAGTTAGCAGTACAAGTCAGTCCTAAGATGAATGAAGGCTTTGAGATAGACTATGTTCGTATGTTAAACGAGGCATTGGCAGAACCCGATAACATGGAGCATCTGAAAGACTTACTCACCATTCGTTTTGACAAACCTTCTATCCGTATCAGTCAGCAGCAAGACCTGTTGAGTATCTTCTTGATAACAGAGTATCTGAATATTCTTCAGCGTATCGTAAGAAAGGGGTTGAAGAAGAGTTACTATAGGGTTGAAGAAAACCTAAACAATAAGGTTAAAGGACATATCCTTATCAGTAGAACGATTCAACGAAACCTTGCGAAGGGGCGTATTACAGACAATGTCTGCCGTTACCAGGTATATGACATTGATTCACCAGAGAACAGAATACTAAAGAAGGCACTTGTTTTTTGTAAGAAGCAGTTAGAGGTTTATAAGCATGCACTTGACACAAAGGCTTTGGAAAAGAAGATAAGATACGTCCAGCCTTCTTTCGAGCGAGTGGGCGATGAGATAAGTGTTAAGGCAATGAAGACGTTTAAGGGTAATCCTGTTTTCAAAGAA
>ERZ1699249.70-NODE-70-length-12792-cov-2.882511_pt1 | contig 12792 bp, 9 predicted proteins | sample MGYA00581527_ERZ1699249 | MGnify/ENA primary metagenome ERZ1699249 (study PRJEB42319, sample SAMD00040308) | human oral metagenome | material: saliva | host: Homo sapiens | study: EMG produced TPA metagenomics assembly of PRJDB4115 data set (Metgenomic analysis of... | reverse complement strand
GTATAGGTGACGGGGGTTGCTCTCACCGCGGTAAATCATGTTGATCATGGTCGGCAGGTACTTGCGCACGGGGGCGGGCCCGCCGAACATGTGCACCTCGGCGGCGAACATGCGGCTCATATCCAGGGAGACGCCGTGCGGCACGCCCACAAACGACAGGTGACCGCCGGGGCGCACGCAGCCGAGCGCCTGGTTGAAAGCCACCTCGTTGCCGACAGCCTCCACGACGCCGTCGGCACCCAGTCCGCCGGTCATCTCCTTGATGCGGGCGATGCCCTCCTCGCCGCGCTCCTCAACGATGTCGGTCGCACCGAACTCGCGAGCCAGGGCCTGGCGGTCCGCGTGGCGCGACATGGCGATGATGCGTGAGGCACCCTGCTGGCGGGCGCCGATGATTGCGCCCAGGCCCACAGCCCCGTCACCCACGATGACGATGGTTGCGCCGGGACCAGCCCCGGCCTCGTCAGCGGCGAACCAACCGGTGCCCAGCACGTCGGAGGCGGCCAGGAGCGAGGGAATCTGCTCGCGGGTGGGCGTGCCGGGGGTCTTGACCAGCGTGCCGTCCGCGAGGGCAATGCGCGCGTACTCGGCCTGGGTGCCGCCAGCGCGCGTGCCAACGAAAGGCTCACCCTGGGCGGCCGCGGTCGCGCAGCGCGAGGGGTAGCCGGTACGGCAGATGAGGCATTCGCCGCAGGAGATACAGAAGGAACCGACGACGAAATCGCCGGGGCGAACGGTGGTGACGGCGGATCCGACCTCGACGACGGTGCCGACGTACTCGTGGCCCATGCGCTGTTCGTGGACGGGCTGGGCACCGCGGTAGGGCCACAGGTCTGATCCGCAGATGCACGTGGCGGCCAGCTTGATGATGGCGTCCGTGGGTTCCAGGATGGTGGGCATCGGCGTCTCTTCGACGGTGACGTTGCCGGGTTCGTGCATGACGACGGCGCGCATGGTGCTCCTCGCTCGGGTGGCTCTGTTACGTTCACGCTATCCCGGTTGAGAGGTTTTCGTTGCCGCTGTCCATTGTTCCCTTTCTCTCAGGTGACGAGGTTTTGGCGCGGTTTCGGGGCACACGGCGTTTTTCGAGGGGCGAACACCAGGTAAAACGCGGTAGGGTGTCGCCATGTCAGTCGAGTTTGTATCCGCCGCGCGCGCGACCCGAGCGGTCGCGCATGACGCGCCGTTGCGACTCGTCGACACCTTCGGCCGAGTGGCCCGTGACCTGCGCGTTTCCTTGACGGATCGCTGTAATCTGCGCTGCTCGTACTGCATGCCCCCCGAGGGTTTGGACTGGCTGCCCACTGAGGAAACGCTGACCGACGCGGAGGTTGTGCGCCTCGTTCGCATCGGTGTCGAGCAGCTGGGTATCCGCCAGGTCCGCTTTACTGGCGGTGAGCCGCTACTGCGCCGAGGCCTCGAGACGATTATTGCGGAGTGTGCCCAGCTTGTGACCGACGAGGGGCGTACGCCCGACCTGGCGCTGACGACGAACGCGCTGGGCCTGGCCAAGCGTGCCCAGGGCTTGAAGGACGCGGGCCTGGTTCGCGTCAACATTTCCCTGGATTCCCTGGATCGTGAGCATTACGCGGCGATTACGAGGCGCGACCGCCTCGATGACGTCCTCGAGGGGATCGAGGCCGCCGCCCGCGCGGGCCTGACACCGATCAAGGTCAACACCCTCGTGCTGCGCGGCATGAACGAGGCCGACCTGCCCGACCTGGTCGATTACTGCCTGGATCGGGGCATCGAGCTGCGTGTCATCGAGCAGATGCCGATCGGCCCGCCGGACACGTGGGATCGTCAGAACATTCTGACGGCGGACGAGATCCTGCACATCATGGGGACTCGCCACACGCTGACCCCCGCGCAGCGCGAGGACCCACATTCGCCCGCGGGGCGCTGGATCGTGGACGGCGATCCGACCAAGATGCTCGGCGTCATTGCCTCCGTGTCCGAGCCCTTCTGTGGGGCGTGTGATCGTACCCGCCTGACCTCGGACGGCATGGTGCGTTCCTGCCTGTTCTCCACCGAGGAGACCTCGCTGCGCGACCTGCTGCGGGGCGGTGGGGACGACGCGCAGATCGCCGCCCGATGGGCCGACGCGATGTGGGCGAAGCCGGCCGCACACGGGCTCAATATCGACACCTTTGCTCGCGCGTCGCGCACCATGAGCCGTATTGGTGGGTAACCTCCCGCTAAATTGATAACGCCGGTGGTTTGTAACGGTGGTCGATAGGAGTCTTGGTAGGCCGGGGATCACGCGCGGTAACCCTACTTTTCCTTGTTGTCACAGGGGTGATGCAGGTTACAAAACGATGATGCGATGGTTGTTATTTCACTTGGTAGCCTCCGTGTTAAAGAATGTCCGAGGCGTGCCCGCGCCCGGATTTCCCTTCACGGATGAGGAGAGCCATGAGCGCGACCGAACCTGCGGCCAAGAAGAGCCGCTACCTGCTCACTGACTGGAACCCCAACGACGAATCCAAGTGGGACTCGAAGCTCGCGTGGCGCACGCTGTGGATCACGACCTACTCGCTGATCCTGGCCTTCTGCGTGTGGTTCCTGCCCAGCGCGATCGCGCCGAAGCTGACCGCCCTCGGCTTCCACCTGGATAAGTCGCAGCTGTACTGGCTGACCGCCCTCCCCGGCCTGGCCGCCGGCATCCTGCGCCTCATCTACATGTTCCTGCCCCCGCTCATCGGCACCCGCAAGCTCGTGGGCATCACCTCCCTGCTGTGCATCATCCCCATGGTCGGCTGGTTCTTCGCGGTCCAGGACAAGACGACCCCCTACTGGGTCCTGCTGACCCTCGCCTTCATGTGTGGCATCGGCGGCGGCGCGTTCTCCGGCTACATGCCCTCCACCGGCTACTTCTTCCCCAAGCGCCTCGCCGGGACGGCCCTCGGCCTGCAGGGCGGCATCGGTAACCTCGGCATGTCCGTCATTCTGCTTGTTGGTCCTGTGTTGATGGGCTTTGGTCTTTTCGGTCTGACCTGGCTGGCGCCCCAGCAGCAGGTCGCCGGCGACCACGTCGGTGAGAGCATCTGGGTCTACAACGCAGCGATCTTCTTCGTTCCGTGGTGCATCCTCGCGGCGATCCTCGCCTTCATCTGGCTGCGTGACGTGCCCGTCAAGGCCAACATCAAGCAGCAGCTGGACATCTTCTCCAACCCCAACACCTGGTACATGACCATCCTCTACGTCATGACCTTCGGCCTGTTCTCCGGCTTCTCCGCCGTCTTCGGCCTGCTCATCAACAACCAGTTCGGCCGCGAGTCCTCCCTCGGCCTGCCGGTCCTGGGTGCGACCTACGCCTTCCTCGGCCCCCTCATCGGATCGATCATCCGCATGTCCTGGGGCATCTTCTGCGACCGCATGGGCGGTGCCATCTGGACCTTCATCTCCGGCGTCGGCATGGCCATCACCCTGGCCGGCATCGCCTGGGTCCTGCACAACCCCACCGGCATGGCGGACTTCAAGATCTTCCTGGGTCTCATGCTCGCCATGTTCCTGTTCTCCGGCTTCGGTAACGCCGGTACCTTCAAGCAGATGCCGATGATCATGCCGGCCCGCCAGGCTGGCGGTGCCATCGGCTTCACCTCCGCCATCGCATCCCTCGGCCCCTTCCTCGTCGGCGTCGCTCTCTCCGCGGTCGGCACCGGCGGTGCATGGGCCTTCTTCCTGGGCTGCGCCATCTTCTGCGCCCTGTGCTCGGTCCTGTGCTGGATCATGTACGCGCGCAAGAACGCCCCGTTCCCCGGCTGATCCACCCGGCACTGCGCGGTGCCGAACGGACCTGCCACTGCCTCGTCAATCGACTCTTAGGAGCACCCCATGACGAATCTCGAATCCGATATGACCTTCCCGACCTACGACGGCGAGGTCAAGCCCGCGACCGGCGCGACACTGTTCGCGCTCGGCTCGTGGCTGCGTCGCGGCAAAGCGTCCGCCGACGCGCGCCAGCTCTTCCTCGAGGGCGGCCGCGACGGCGACTCCTTCTACCGCGACCGCTGGAGCTACGACAAGATCGTGCGCTCCACCCACGGCGTGAACTGCACGGGCTCCTGCTCGTGGAAGATCTACGTCAAGGACGGCGTCATCACCTGGGAAACCCAGCAGACTGACTACCCGTCGACCGGCGCGGACATGCCCGAGTACGAGCCCCGCGGCTGCCCGCGTGGCGCGGCGTTCTCGTGGTACGAATACTCGCCGACCCGCATCAAGTACCCCTACGTGCGCGGCGTCCTCCTCGACATGTTCCGCGATGCCAAGAAGCGCCTCGGCGATCCGGTCGACGCGTGGGCCGCGGTCGTTGAGGACCCGGAGAAGGCGCGCGCCTACAAGTCGCAGCGTGGCCGCGGCGGCATGGTCCGCGTGTCCTGGGAAGAGGCGATGGAGATCGTCGCCTCCGCCTACGTGCACACGATCAAGCAGTACGGCCCCGACCGCATCGCCGGCTTCTCGGTGATCCCCGCCATGTCGATGATCTCCTACGGTGCGGGTGCCCGCTTCCACGAGCTCATCGGCGCCACCATGCTGTCCTTCTACGACTGGTACGCGGACCTGCCCCCGGCTTCGCCTCAGGTGTTCGGCGACCAGACCGACGTGCCCGAGGCCGGCGACTGGTTCAACTCGCAGTACCTCATCATGTGGGGCACGAACCTGCCGCTGACCCGTACCCCCGATGCTCACTTCATGGCCGAGGCCCGCTACCACGGCCAGAAGGTCATCGTCGTGTCCCCGGACTTCGCGGACAACACGAAGTTCGCGGACGACTGGTTGCGCGTCCAGCCCGGCACGGACGGTGCCCTGGCCCAGTCCATGGGTCACGTCATCCTCAAGGAATTCCACGTCGGCAAGCGCGAGCCCATGTTCCTCGATTACATGTTGCGCTACACCGACTCCCCGTTCCTGGTGGAGATTGGCGAGGTCGGCGAGGGTGCCCACGAGGGAATCGACCCGACGACTCTGGTCCCCGGCAAGTTCCTGACGGCCGCCAAGATGCCCGCAGGCACGACCGAGCGCACCGAGAACAACGAGTTCCGTCCCCTCGTTATCGAGGCCGACGGAACGGTCAAGGACCCGGGCGGCACGCTCGCCGATCGCTTCGGCGAGGAGGGCGCCGGCCACTGGAACCTCAACCTGGATGGCGTCGAGCCCGTCATGTCCATCATGGACACGGACGAGTGGGAGCCCGTCGAGATCGCCCTGCCGCGCTTCGACCTGCCCGCGGCCCCCGGCCAGGCCTCGGTCGGTGGCGGCTACGTGAAGCGTGGCGTGCCCGCGCGCCGCGTCAACGGTCGCCTCGTGACGACCGTGTTCGACATCCTGCTCGCCCAGTACGCCGTCGAGCGTGAGGGCCTGCCGGGTGAGTGGCCCACCGACTACATGGACGCCTCCACGCCGGGCACCCCTGCGTGGCAGGAGGAGTTCACGTCGGTTCCCGCCGCCGCAGCCATCAAGATCGGCCGCGAGTTCGCGCAGAACGCGGTTGAGACGCAGGGCCGTTCCATGATCCTCATGGGCGCCGGCACGAACCACTACTACCACTCCGACCAGATGTACCGGACGTTCCTGGCGCTCACGGAAATGTGTGGCACCCAGGGCCGCAACGGCGGCGGCTGGGCCCACTACGTGGGTCAGGAGAAGGTCCGCCCGATCATGGGTTGGGGCTCCTTCACCTTCGCCCTGGACTGGGCGCGCCCGCCGCGCCAGATGATCTCCACCGGCTGGTACTACATGACCACCGACCAGTGGCGCTACGACGGGGCCCCGGCCTCGGCCATGGCGAACCCGATCAAGTCCTCGCACCTGGACGGCAAGCAGCTGGTCGACACGCTCGTCGAGTCGGTGCAGCGCGGCTGGATGCCCTGCTACCCGACGTTCTCCAAGGGTTCGACCCAGCTGGGTCGCGAGGCCGCCGAGGCCGGCATGGCCCCCGCGGAATACGTGTCCCAGGAGCTGCGCGAGGGTCGCCTCCAGTTCGCGATCGAGGACCCGGACGCCCATCACAACGTCCCGAAGATCCTCGCGAACTGGCGTACGAACCTGCTCGGCTCGTCCGCGAAGGGCACCGAGTTCTTCCTGCGTCACATGCTGGGCACCGGCAACGAGGTCAACGCGGAAGAGCTGCCCGAGGGTTCCCGTCCCGCGACCGTCAACTGGCGTGACGCTCACCCCGGCAAGCTCGACCTCATGTGGGTCGCGGACTTCCGTAACACTTCGACGACGCTGCACTCCGACGTCGTGCTGCCGGCCGCCACGTGGTACGAGAAGCACGACCTGTCCTCCACGGACATGCACCCCTTCATGCACTGCTTCGACGAGGCCGTGAACCCGCCGTGGGAGGCCCGCACCGACTTCGAGGTGTTCCAGACCCTGGCTCGCCTCGTCGGCCGCATGGCCCCCGGCCACCTGGACACCCAGACGGACGTCGTCGCGGTCCCGCTGGGGCACGACTCCCCGGACGCCATGACCATGGTGGACGGCGTCGTTCCCGAGCAGACGTGGACGCCCGGCAAGACCATGCCGAAGCTGGTTCCGATCGAGCGCGACTACACGCAGGTCGGCTACAAGTTCGACCGCATGGGTCCGCTCCTGCCCAAGGCCGGACTGGCCTCGAAGGGCGTTGCGTACAACGTGCAGGAGGCGTACGAGCAGCTCGGCGACCTCAACGGCCGCGCCCCGATGGACGGCAACGCCGGCGAGGGCATGCCGCTGTGCGACACCGCCATCAAGGCGGCGAACATGGCGCTGCGCTTCTCGGGCACCACGAACGGCTCGCTGGCCGTTCAGGGCTTCCGCACGCTGGAAAAGCGCGTCGGCAACGAGATGGCGTTCCTGGCCGAAGGTGACGAAGAAAAGAAGATCACCTACCAGGACACCGTCCTGCAGCCGCGCAGCGTCATCACCAGCCCCGAGTGGTCGGGCTCCGAGCACGGCGGACGCCGCTACAGCGCCTTCGTGCAGAACGTCGAGTGCCGCAAGCCGTGGCACACGCTCACGGGTCGCCCGCAGTTCTACGTCGACCACGACTGGATGATGGACATGGGCGAGTCCCTGCCGATCTTCCGTCCGCCGCTCGACCTGGCGCACATCTACGGTGAGCGCCCCGTCGGCGACCACCGTCCCGGTCAGCCGGGTCAGGCCGAGGTCGCGGTGCGCTACCTGACGATCCACAACAAGTGGGCCATCCACTCCCAGTACTACGACAACCCGTACATGCTGACGCTGGGTCGTGGTGGCCAGACGGTGTGGATGAGCCCGCAGGACGCCGAGAAGATCGGCGTGCGCGACAACGAGTGGATCGAGGCGAAGAACCGTAACGGTACCGTGTCGGCTCGCGCTGTTGTCTCCCACCGCATCCCGGAGGGCACGGTGTTCATGCACCACGCCCAGGATCGCCAGATCAACACCCCGCTGAACGAGGGGTCCGGCAAGCGCGGCGGTACGCACAACTCGCTGACCCGAATCTTTATTAAGCCGACCCACCTGGCCGGCGGATACGCGCAGTTCGCCTACGCGTTCAACTACTACGGTCCCACCGGCAATAACCGCGACGAAGTCACGGTTATCCGCCGCCGCTCCCAGGAGGTGCAGTTCTGATGAAGGTCATGGCTCAGATCGCGATGGTGATGAACCTCGACAAGTGCATCGGCTGCCACACCTGTTCCGTCACCTGTAAGCAGGTGTGGACGAACCGCGAGGGCACCGAGTACATCTGGTTCAACAACGTCGAAACCCGTCCCGGCGTGGGCTACCCCCGCGGCTGGGAGGACCAGAAGAAGTGGAAGGGTGGCTGGAAGCGTACCGCCACGGGCCGCCTCGTTCCCCGTCAGGGTGGACGCGTCGCCTCGCTCGCGAAGATCTTCGCGAACCCGACGCAGCCGACCATGAAGGACTACTACGAGCCGTGGACGTACGAGTACGACAAGCTGCTCCAGGCGCCCGCGAACTCCCGCGCGATCCCGACGGCCCGCGCGAAGTCCACAATCACGGGCGAGCACATCGACAAGCCCGAGTGGGGCCCGAACTGGGACGATGACCTCGGCGGCTCCATGGAGACCCTGGATCAGGACCCGGTCCTGCACCAGATGAACCTCCAGGTCGCGAAGACCATCGAGGACGCGTACATGTTCTACCTGCCTCGCATCTGCGAGCACTGCCTGAACCCGACCTGCGTGTCGGCGTGCCCCTCGGGCGCGATGTATAAGCGCACTGAGGACGGCATCGTCCTGGTCGACCAGGATCAGTGCCGCGGCTGGCGCATGTGCGTGTCCGCCTGCCCCTACAAGAAGGTCTACTTCAACCACAACACGGGCAAGGCCGAGAAGTGCACGCTGTGCTACCCGCGCCTCGAGGTCGGCCAGCCGACCATCTGCTCGGAGACCTGCGTGGGTCGCCTGCGCTACATGGGCGTGCTGCTCTACGACGCGGACCGCGTCACCTGGGCCGCCTCCCAGGAGGACGAGCGCGACCTGTACCGCGCCCAGCGCGAGATCCTGCTCGACCCGAACGACCCGCAGGTGGTCGCCCAGGCTCAGGCCAACGGCGTTCCCCACTCGTGGATCACGGCCGCCCAGCAGTCCCCGATCTGGAAGCTCATCACCGAGTACGAGGTCGCCCTGCCGCTGCACCCCGAGTTCCGCACCCTGCCGATGGTCTGGTACGTGCCGCCGCTGTCCCCGGTCGTCGACCAGGTGACCGCGTCCGGCAGTGACGGCGAGGACCACAAGGTCCTGCTGTCCGCCATCTCGCAGATGCGTATCCCGCTGGAGTACCTGGCCGGCCTGTTCACGGCCGGAGACACGGCTCCCGTGGAGCTGGCGCTGCGTCGCCTCGCCGCGATGCGCTCCTACATGCGCGACGTCTTCGTCGACAACCCGACGAACGAGGAGATCCCGGCCTCCGTGGGCATGACCCCGGAGAAGGTCAAGGAGATGTACCGACTGCTGTCGATCGCCAAGTACGACGACCGCTTCGTCATCCCGACCGCCCACCCCGAGATGCCGCGCGGCATCAAGGAGCTCGAGGGCTGCCCGGTGTCCTACGACGTCGAGGCCTTCCACGGCCTGGCCCCCGCCACGTCGAACCGCCCGATGGGTGGCTCGTCGCCGGAGGGACGCCAGATGCTCCCCCTTGAGGTCGTTCGATGAGCACTTTCGTCGGCATTCCGCGCATTCCTACGGCCGCTCCGGAAACGGAGATGGATCCGCAGGACGCGCGCGGCGTGCGCATGGCGGTCTCGGTCCTCCTGGACTACCCGGGGGATGACTTCGAGACCAAGCTGGACGCGGTCGAGGAGGCTCTGGCGGACCTGCCGGAGCCGGCCTCGGCGTCCCTGGCCTCGTTCGTGAGCTACGCTCGCGCCGCTGGCCTGCGCGCCATGCAGACCACCTACGTGGAGACGTTCGACCAGCGCCGACGCTGCGCGCTCGGCCTGACGTACTACACGCACGGCGACACCCGCGGACGCGGCCAGGCCATCTTGGCCTTCAAGGAGGTCCTGCGCCGCGCCGGTTTCGAGATGGAACGCGAGGAGCTGCCCGATCACCTGCCGGTGGTCCTGGAGTTCGCCGCGTTCGACGAGACCGGCACGGCCGAGGGGCTGCTGCGCTCCAACCGCGAGGGCATCGAGGTGATCCGCACGGCGCTGCGCGCCGCGGACTCCCCGTACGCGCCGCTGCTGGACGCGCTGGTCGCGACGCTGCCCGAGCCGGACGAAAAGACCATTGAGGGCTTCCGTAAGCTCATTAGCCAGGGGCCGCCCACCGAGCTGGTGGGCGTGGGCGATCTGTCTGCGACGCCCTTCCCGACTTCCGAAACAACGATGGGACGGTAACGTTCATGGAATCCGCACTTTTGCATGCCGCGTCTGCAGCCGAGACGCAGTCGCTGTCCTTCCTGGACATTGCCCTGTGGGTGGTCCTGCCCTACGTGTCCTTCGCGATCCTCATCGTGGGCCTCGCGTGGCGCTACAAGACGGACCAGTACGGCTGGACGTCTCGTTCCTCGCAGTGGAATGAGCCGACCATCCTGCGCTGGGCGTCGCCGCTGTTCCACTTCGGTGTCCTCTTCGTGTTCATGGGCCACATCCTCGGCCTCGTGATCCCGAAGACCTGGACCGAGGCGGTCGGCGTGCCCCAGCACGTCTACCACCTGATGGCGACGATCCCCGGCACGATCGCCGGAATCATGACGATCGTCGGCCTCGCGCTGCTGATCTACCGCCGCCTGGTGTACAAGTCGGTGCGCGTGGCGACGACCCGCATGGATATCGTCACCTACGTCATGCTGACTATCCCGGTGCTCCTGGGCGGCGCGGCGACCCTGCTCAACCAGGTGCTCGGCGGTCACGAGGGCTACGACTACCGCGAGACGATCTCCGTCTGGTTCCGGTCGATCTTTTACCTGCACCCGCAGGCGCACCTGATGGTCGATGTGCCGCTCAGCTTCAAGCTGCACATCATCGCGGGCCTGCTGCTGTTCTGCATCTGGCCGTTCACCCGCCTCGTGCACGCGGTGAGCGCGCCGGTCGGCTACGTGGCGCGTCCCCCGGTGATCTACCGGTCGCGCGACGAGCGCCGCACGCACGAGATCACGCGCGGCGGTATGTCGGACTGAATGGCGCGGCTCGGTCCCGGTCTCGATTGACGAGGCCGGGGCTGGGCGGGCGCAGCGCGCGGGGGCGGGCGTTTGCTCGCCCCTTCGTCGTATATGGAGGGAGCTGTGGCCTGATCTGTGATTGTGTTCTATGACCCCTTCAAATGTTTCCGATGAGTGACATTGGTCGTGCGTGTTGGCCGTTGAGCTGGGTAAAATTGTGTTTGATTTGTAAGTAATGTAAGGAAGTTAAAGCCGTACGGGGATGCCATCGTTGTGTATTTCCGCTGATTAAGAGGGAGAGAGGATAGATATGACTGACACCTCCCATTCTCGGACTCTGGCCGAGACGCTCGAGGCAATGGCTGCCCTCACACCCGCCCAGCACGCGCTGTTGGAGCGTATTTCGCAGCATGTGACGCCTGTGACCGTCGCGGAGTTGGCTCAGGAGGCCGGCCTGCACGTGTCCAGCGTGCGCGAGACCCTGGAGGGTCTTTTTGGCGTGGGCCTCGTGGAGAAGCAGCAGCTTCCGTCGTCGGGGCGCGGCCGTCCGGCGCTCGGCTATTCGACGACGACCCCGGCGGACCCGTCCTTCGCGGCTCAGATGTTGCAGCAGCTGACCTCGTCCCTGCTCGCGTGGCTGCGCGCCGACGCCGCGGACCCGGCTGCGTCGGTGCGTGAGATCGGCGCCCGCTGGGCGGACGCTGCCTTGGAGACGATGTCGGTGCCTGACCACAGTCACGCAACGCGCCGCGTCGCTCGTGAGAACTTCAACATCGCTGGTCATCTGGGCAAGGTGCGCCTGTTCATGAACGCGATGGGCTTCGCCTCGGTGCCTCACGAGAGCGATCAGATGGCGGTCGTGCTGACGGCCTGCCCGTTCACGGAGCCCGGTGCGCCTGACGATCTGGCCCTTGAGCTGCGTCGCGGCATTGTCGAGCGCGTCTTTGAGCGCACGGCGACGGGTACGGCGAGCTGGTCGGTGGAGGTTGACCCGATGAACCCGCTGCGTCTGACGGTGTATCTCCGTCCGGTCAATGAGCCGAATCCGAAACCACTGTCGACGACCGTGCACTTCTTCGGTGGCGCGGCGGAGGCCGCTGGCGGCTACATGTGCGAGCTTCCCGCCACAGAGACGCCTGCGACGCTCGGCGAGCTGATCGCGCACCTCGGCGAGGAGAACCCGGCTCTGGGCCGCATCCTCGATGTGTCGAGCTTCCTGGTGAACGAGCGCTCGGCTCGTTTGGATACCGAACTCATGCCCGGAGTGCGCGTCGACGTGCTGCCACCTTTTGCCGGTGGGTGAGAGTTTCGAGTCATTTGTGTGGATCGGCCAGGAGTTTTATAAAGTCCTGGCCGATTCCGTGTAAAATAAAAGTAATTATCTCCCGTTTTTGGAGGATCTCATGTCAGCAGAGATTGCAACAGGTATTACTGACGACCCCCTCGACTCGGGCTCACTGATTGACAGTGCGCGCCGCGACACGTGTGGTGCGGTCGCGTCTTTCATCGGTGCTGTGCGTAACCACGACGGGGGAGAAGGGGTGGACGCGATCGAGTATTCGGCGCATCCGTCCGCCTCGCAGATTTTGCGCGAGATCGTCGGCGAGTTCGCGGATCGGCCCGGTGTGCATTGCATCGTTGCGTGGCACCGTGTCGGACACCTCGGGATCGGCGAGGATGCGATGGTGGTGGCGGTGGCCGCCGAGCATCGCGCCCAGGCGTTCCGCGCGGTGGAGGGCATCGTCGAGGAAGTCAAGGCGAAGCTGCCGGTGTGGAAGAAGCAGGAGCTGACCGACGGTTCCCACAACTGGTCGGGCCTGTAAACGATGACGATTGGCGACCCGTACACGCGCGACGCGGCGGTCTTTGGCCGCTCGGTCGCGGTGCCGCTGCGTTGTGCGCCCGTCGCGTACGAGGCCGGGGATCCTGCGTTGGAGCGTTTCCGACGCAATTGGCTGGTGTCCGGCATCGGCGAGGCGGGTCAGGCGCGTCTGGCGGCTTCGCGTGTTCTCGTGGTGGGCGCGGGCGGCCTGGGCTCGCCCGTGCCTGGCTCTGATACACATTTCCGCGCACACGAGAGGGACTCCTATATCGTGTGCCGGCTTCTGCATGTAATACAAAAATTATACACTTAACCCCTAGACTAGACAGCAAACACGACACATGACATGACTTGCACTGAAC
>ERZ1699249.59-NODE-59-length-13460-cov-2.228006_pt1 | contig 13460 bp, 8 predicted proteins | sample MGYA00581527_ERZ1699249 | MGnify/ENA primary metagenome ERZ1699249 (study PRJEB42319, sample SAMD00040308) | human oral metagenome | material: saliva | host: Homo sapiens | study: EMG produced TPA metagenomics assembly of PRJDB4115 data set (Metgenomic analysis of... | reverse complement strand
GACAATGGGTCGGAGGCGAGGAGGTCGTCCATGGGGTGAGCGGTCGGGATTGTCCGCCCCAGCAGGACGGCAAATTCAGAGTCGGTGACCGCCGCGACGTCGCCGCTCAGGTAGTGCCCGAGGGCCGGGTCGATCAGCGAGGGCGTGGTGCCGTCGACCTCGAGGGTGGCACTCAGCGGCGTGTCGGTCGCGTTGCGTCCCACGTGGATCGTCCAGGTTCCGGCCTCCCTCTCCCACGCGCCGCGCGAGGTCTCCCAGTGACGGAAGGTGTAGCGGTCGAAGGGAATCGTCACGCTCACTGATGCTCCGGAAGCCACCTCGACCTTGGCGAAGCCCTTGAGCTCGCGGGCGGGACCGAACACGCCGCCGGGGGCGCTCACGTAGAGCTGGACGACCTCGGCACCATCGCGCGCGGAGGTGTTGGTGACCGTGAGGGTCGCCCCTTCCTCGTCGACGCTGAGGTCGGAGTATTCGAAGCTTGAGTAGGACAGGCCGAATCCGAAGGGGAAGGCAACGTCTATGCCCGCGGTGGCGAAGTAGCGGTATCCGATATAGGGGCCCTCGCGGTAGTAGGACAGCGGGCCGGCCGCCGGGTACCAGGCGGCGGTCGGGTGGTCTTCGTAGGAGCGCGCGTAGGTTTCGGCCAGGCGTCCCGACGGGTTAACGACACCGCTCAGGACGTCGAGCATGGCCCCGGCGCCTCCCTGGCCGGTCAGGTAGCCGTTGACGAGCGCGGGGACGGCGGGCGCCCACGGCATCTCGACGCTGGCCCCACCGGTGAGCACGACGACGGTGCTCGGATTGGCTGCGGCGACGGCCTCGATGAGCCGATCCTGGCCCTCGGGCAGGCGCATGTGGGGGCGGTCCAGGCCCTCGGATTCGGCCAGCTCGTCGAGACCGACGTACACAAGCGCCACGTCGGCGCGCTCGGCGAGGGCCACAGCCTCGGCGATGAGAGCGTCGCTCGTCCCACCGTGACGCTCATACCCGCTCGCATACCCCTCGAGAACGAGGCCTCGCGCTGCCTCTCCCCCGGCTTCAAGCAGTTCACGCGGTGCCTCCACACGAGTGGGGTTGACCTGGGAGGAACCCGACCCCTGGAAGCGCGGCGTGTCGGCGAGATCGCCGATAAGGGCGACACGCGTGCCGGCGTGCAGAGGCAAAAGATCGTCGTCGTTACGCAGGAGCGTGATCGCCTCGGCGGCGATGCGCGTAGCCAGCTCGTGGTGCTGCCCGAGGTCGTAGGGCCGGGGCGCAGGCAAGCCGGCACTAGCGCTCGCGACGTTGAGGACTTCCTGGGCGCGCGCGTAGACGTCGGCCGCGTCCAATTGTCCAGCCTCGACGGCCGCGACGATCTGTCGGGCACCCGCCAGGCCGGGCGCGGGCATCTCGAGGCTGCCGCCGGCTCGCGCGGCCGCGACAGCGCTGTTCGAACCGCCCCAGTCGGAGACGACCATGCCGTCGAAGCCCCACTCGGTGCGCAGGATGTCAGTTAGCAGGTGCTTGTTTTCGTGCGCGTAAGTGCCGTTGACGAGGTTGTAGGAGCTCATAATCGCCCGCGGCCGCGCGGTGCGGCACACGATCTCAAAGCCGGTCAGGTAGATCTCACGCATCGTGCGTTCGTCGACGATAGAGTCCGAGGCCATGCGGCGCAGCTCCTGGGAGTTGACGGCGAAGTGCTTGGGGCACGCGGCCGTTCCCGTGGACTGGATGCCGTCGACGAGTCCGGCGGCCATGGTGCCTGCCAGGATCGGATCTTCGGAGAAGTACTCGAAGTTGCGTCCACACAGGGGCGAGCGCTTGATGTTGAGGCCGGGGCCGAGGAGGACATCGACGCCGACGCTGCGGGCCTCCAGCCCCAGCGCCTCGCCCATGTCGCGCGCGAGCTCGGGGTTCCAAGTGGCCGCGAGCGCGGAGGCCGTCGGGAAGCAGGTCGCCTTTTCGGCCTGGGCGATGCCCAGGTGATCGGCGTCCCCGAGCTGGCGGCGCACGCCGTGCGGGCCGTCGCTCATGACGAAGGAGGGGACATTCGCCGCGGGGATCGCGCGGGAGTCCCAGGCGCTGGCTCCTGAGAGGAGGGCTGCTGCCTGTAGGAGGGTGAGGTCGGTGGCGTCCGTCAGTGCCGGGTGTTCCATCGTCGTGAACTGCCTTTCGTGCTCCGTCGCTTGTGGTGCGCACTTCTAGTGTGGGCGCCAGGGTAGCCTCGTTATCGACCGTGCGCATGATTTGTCGTTTCGGGGGCGTGTTTTGTGCTCCTGCCCTGCTCGGCCCTGGTTACCATGGCTTCATGAGTGTTCACGCTGGGATCTGCGCTGCGGAAGCTGCGAACGCCGCTCCTCGCGCTGTTTTTGTTGACGTTGATGGGACGCTGTGCGATTCGCGCCAGCGCGTGCCCGCCTCCGCTGCGTCCGCGCTGGCCCGGGCCAAGGAGCGTGGTCATCGCCTGTTCATCTGCACGGGGCGTTCGGCCCCGGAGGTCTACCCGCGTTTTTTCGACCTGGGTTTTGAGGGCATCGTCGGGGGTGCTGGCGGGTACGCCGCGGTGGGCTCCACCGTGCTGCTCGACGAGCGTATGCCCGCTGAGCACGTTCAGGCTCTGACCCGCATGTGGGAGGAGCTGGATGCCTTCTACGTGTGGCAGGGCCCCGACCAGATGGGCCACTCGCGCGGCTACCTGGACTTTTTCGTGCCCCGCGCGGGCGAGAACCCGCAGGACTGGGTCGAGTACGGGGAGTCGGTGACCCCCTTCGTCGTCGATATCGAGGGCGGCTCGTTCACGAAGGTGACGGCCTACGTGCGACCGGAGAACGCATCGATGGAGCGCATTAGTGCGGCACTGCCCGACGGCTACCGGGCCATCATCGGGTCGGTGGGCGCGGCCGGGTATGTCCCGTTCGAGGTCCTCCCGACACGCCTGTCGAAGGCAGTGGGCATCGAGGCCGTGTGCGAGTACCTGGGAATCCCTCTGTCGCGTTCCGTGGCCATCGGTGACTCCAACAACGACGTCGAGGCCGTGGCTCGCGCCGGGGTCGGTATCAGTATCGGGGATGGCTGCGAGGCCCTCGTCGAGGTGGCCGACATCGTCGCCCCTGCGGTTGGCGACGACGGCTTTGCATGGGCCCTGGCCGCCGCCGGACTCATCGACGAGGCGCCCAACCCGGCCTAGGCCTCGGCGATCGTGCATGTTGCCTGCTGCCTTCGCGTGGCTCCACCACCCCCTCACTCGTAACTCCGCCTTCATGCACCTGTGGGCGGGCCAGACCGCCGCGCAGGTCGGCTTTCAGGTCGGAACCCTGGCCACCTCGGCGATCGCGATCACGTTCCTGCACGCCAGCGAAACTCAGATCGGCGTCCTCTCGGCGCTGCAGACCGTGGCGTTCCTTCTCGTCGGCCTGCCCGCGGGGGCGTGGGTGGACGGATGGTGCAAGCGCCAGGTCATGATCGCCGCCGACGTGGCGCGCATCGGCGCCCTTGTCTCAATCCCATTGGCATACAGCCTGGCTACCCTGACACTCACCCACCTGATGATCGTCTCGGCGCTGCTAGGCCTGTGCACCGTCTTCTTCGACGTCGCCTACCAGTCCTACGTGCCGATCATCGCATCCAAACGCTATATCGGCGCGGCCAACGGGCGCCTCGAAGCCTCCTACCAGGTGGGACACGCGGGCGGACCGGGCCTGGGCGGATGGCTCCTCGGATTCGTCGCCCCTCCCCTGGTCTACCTGCTCACCGCCCTGACCTACGCGCTGTCCACCTGGGCCATCTGGCGCATCCGCGCCCCCGAGCCCACTCCTGTGCGCAGCGATGCCACCCTCGGCGCCCAGATACGCGAGGGCCTCGCCTTCGTGCGCGGCCAACGCATTCTCTACCCGCTCTTTTCCTGCATTGCCGCCGGGGCCTTTGCAAACGCGGGCATCCGGGTGCTGCTGCCCCTCCTCGTGCTGCGCACCCTGAGCATGAGCGCCACGCAGCTCGGCTTGTTGCTCAGCGCCGGGGCGATCGGCGGCATCCTTGGCGCTCTCACGAGGCCGGCGTGGATCACGCGCCTGGGAATCGGGCGCACCCTCGTCATCACCAATATCATCGGCATTCTCGTGATTGTCGCCCAGCCGGCCTCCATTCACGCCCCGGGCATGGCCGCGTGGCTCATTGCCGTGAGCGGCGTCGCGTCCTCCTACTTCCTCACCGTCTACAACGTCACCCAAATGAGCCTGCGCCAAGAGATCTGCCCGCCCCACATGCTCGGGCGCATGAACGCCATCTTCCGCTTCGCCGTGTGGGGCGTCATGCCACTGGGTTCCCTAGCCTCGGGCGTCGTCGCGGCGTGTGTGGGCGTCGAAGCCGCCATGTACGCATTCATCGCCCTGGCGATTGGCGCTGGCATCACCATGGCCTTCACGCCGGCCGCCCGTCTCCCGGGTGCCAGCGCCGACTCCGCCGTCCCATAATGTGACGCGCTCGCTTGCCTGTGGCGTGCCAACGCCCCACCCTCCGCGATACCATAAGTGTGAGGAAAAACGCATGAGCCAAGGAGGCCACCATGAGCACCGCAACGTCCATCGTCGAGGCCCTGGGCGGTTGGGACAACATCTCCAATCTCGAAGCCTGCATCACGCGCATCCGCCTGGACGCGGCCAACACCGACCTCATTGACGAGGCCAAGCTGCGCGCCGCAGGAGCCTTCGACGTCGTCATCGTGGGAGACGCCGTCCAGGTCGTCATGGGCCCCGACTCCGAGGACCTCGTCGACGAGATGCTCGCCAGCCGGTGACGCTTGTCATCCGCGCGCCCTTCACCGCACACGTCACGCCCCTGTCTGAGGTACCCGACCCCGTTTTCGCCAGCGGCGTTGTCGGTGACGGCTGCGCGCTCCTCCCGCTGGTCGCCACGGAGTGCTTGACCGTGCACGCGCCCGTCAACGGCGTCGTCACCAAGCTCAAACCCCACGCCGCGATCGTGACATCCACGAGCGGGGTGTCCATCCTCATCCACCTGGGCATCGACACCGTCAGCCTGCACGGCTTGGGTTTTGCCGCCCTCGTCCAGGAAGGCGACGTCGTCGCTGCGGGCGACCCACTCATCCACTGGGACCTGACCCCCGTGCGCGACGCGGTGGCCCTCAACGTGGGTGCGGGCATCCTGGCCTGGGAGGGCCTGGACCACCCGGTGTCTGCGGATACGTTCGAGGCGCGCATGCGCGACGCGGTCGGGCGGGCTCAAGCGGCCCTGGCCGACGGCGCAGGAGCGCGCCTGGTTGAACGCTGGGCGCAGGCCTCCAACAGCTGACATGCGGCGCGCTCAGGCGCGCAAGCGATCATACGGATGGGCGGTTGCCTGAGCCAGGAGCTCACGCAGCCGCCCGTCGCGCAGTGGGCTCATCGTGGGCTGAGCCCACGGCAGAGGAGAATCCCACTCGATCAGGCGCGTACCCGCCTCGCTCAGCTGCGCGCAGATAAGAGCCGTCTCGGCCCACGATGCGGCCTTCGCGGCCTGCCCGTCGACGGTCAGCGGCTCCGTCGCGCTCGCCACCTCGATCCACGCGGTGGGATCGGTGTGCGGGGGAACCACGAGCGAGCTGAGATAGCGCCCGTAGGACGCCACGTGCACGAGCCAGCCGGGCTCGCCGCCGTCCCTGCGCGTGCCCCACACGATGCGCGCAGCGGACAGGACCGGGCGCATCGTCGCTCGCTCAACCCCCGCCATGTAGGCGGCGAGCTCGTCGCGCGCTCGCGCTGCGGGCTCGAAGAGCCCCTGAGCGGCAAGGCGCGCCATGACGGCGGTGAGCGCGTCGGGAACGGTGAGCGAGGACGCAGCCACGGCCTCGTCGATGAGGTCGGCGCTCTGCGTCCCGGTTGCCTCTGCAACAACCCGGCCGATCGCGTTCGCGGCTCGCGTGGCGTGCGCCCGCGTGCCAAAGGGGCCCAGCGCGCGGGGCAGATCCGCCAGGCTCACGGAGGGGACAACCACCGCCCGGTTGCCCTCGCGCACCACCCAGTGCTGGTTGGCCTGGCGCCTGGATGCAGAGTTGTACGGGGGAGCCAGGGTCGCGATGTCGCGCAGCTCGCGCACGCGCGCCTCCAGCACGGAGGCGGTGGGGAAATGGCGCACCCCCGAGGAGAGGGAGACCATGCGCTGGACTTTCGTGCGCTTCTCGGCGCGCGTGTAGTAGCTGCCCACGCGCGAGCGCAGGGACGAGGCCGACCCGACGTAGAGCGCATCGCCCGCGGCATCAACGAAGTGATAGACGCCGGGGGAAGTCGGCAGCGTCGCAACGAAGTCGGGGGTGGCTGGCCTGCGCGAGGGGGCTGCGTCGCTGAGCGCGATCAGGTCTTCGACGTCGGTGGCCCCCGCCGAGGACAGGAGAGCAACGAAGCCGAGCAAGACCTCGGCCGTGGCGCGCGCGTCCCCTCGCGCACGGTGCTCCGGAGTGGTCGACGTGCCGAAATACGATGCGATCGTGCCCAGCTTGTGATTGCGCACGAGCGGGCGCGGCAGGGCCAGGCGGGCCAGCGCCAACGTGTCCACGACGCGCACGCGAGGCCAGGGACGCTGGCAGGCGCGCGCGGCGCGGCGCAAGAAACCCACGTCGAAGGAGGCATTGTGTGCGACGAGCACCGGCGCCTCCTCGCCCTCAAGACCGGCCCACTCGATGAAGCGCTCCAGGACCGGGCCGATCGGGTCGGCGTCCTCGACCATCGCGGGCGTGATGCCCGTCAGCGACGTGATGAACGGAGGGATCGGCTGGAGCGGGCGAACCAGCGACGAAAACTCGTCGGCAACGCGCCCGCCTCTCACCCGAACCGCACCAATCTCCGTGATCTCAGCGCCTGCCCCCAGGCCCGTCGTCTCCAGGTCGACAACCACCCAGTGCCCGCCCGAGGCCGGGGTGCCGACAGCATCCAAGCTCAGCTGCAGTTCGGGTCTCGCACTACGAGACAATGTGTCAGAAACGAGCTCGCGAGCATAGCGTTTGTCAGACTCCACGGGCGCGATGCTTTCTGAACAATTGCGCACGTGAGTCTCTTTCGTCATAGAGTTGATACTAATTCGAACGCGCGCCCGCGCGCCCGCTGACAACCGAGGAGTCACAGTGGCGTTCTATCAGGCACTCAAAGCGACCGGTAGCCCCATCCTGAAGGCTGCGTACCATCCCTGGATTCGCGGCAAGGAGAACATCCCCGCCGAAGGCCCGGCGATCCTGGCCTCCAACCACAACGCCGTGTGGGACTCCGTGTTCCTGCCGATGATGCTCGACCGCGAGGTCGTCTTCATGGGCAAGGCCGACTACTTCACCGGCACGGGCGTGAAGGGCTGGATGACCAAGGAGTTCATGCGTGCGGTCGGCACCATCCCCGTGGATCGCACCGGCGGACGCGCCTCCGAGGCTGCGCTCAACGCCGGACTCAAGCGCCTGCGCTCGGGTGAGCTTTTCGGTATCTACCCCGAGGGTACGCGTAGCCCCGACGGTCGCCTCTACCGAGGCAAGACCGGCGTTGCCCGCCTGGCCCTCCTGTCTGGCGCGCCCGTCATCCCCGTTGCCATGATCGGCACGCACGCTGCCCAGCCGATCGGCCAGAAGATCCCCTCGCGCACGAACATCGGCATGGTGATCGGTGAGCCCCTGGACTTCTCGCGCTACCGCGGCCTCGACAAGGACCGCTACGTCCTGCGCGCCATCACCGACGAGATCATGTACAACCTGATGCTCCTGTCCGGCCAGGAATACGTGGACCTGTACGCCGCCGACGTGAAGGCACAGCTCGCCGCCGAGGGAGCTTTCGAGGGACCCGTTCCGTCCAACGGCCGCCCCGCACCCGGCGGACGCACCGCACCCGACGTGCCCGTGCCGACCGCCCCCGAAGAAGAACCGTCGGAGGAGGAGAACAAGGAGGATTCCTCCAAGTAATCGCCTCTTGCGGGACGATGCTTCGGCATCGTTCCGTGGGACGGGCGTCCTTGGCGAAACGTGACACGGGCCGGGTAGAATGGACTGTGCCCTGCTCACGCGCGGGTCCATGCACTAGGCAGCCCCATCGGGCAGCCCGGGTGTCGCGGCTCGCCTATCTGCGCGGGGCCGTACCTAACCAACCTGAGAAAGGTGACATTCATGTCGGTCCGTCGTGTTGCCCTGCTGACCGCAGGTGGCTTCGCCCCGTGCCTGTCCTCCGCCGTCGGTGGACTCATCGAGCGCTACAACGAGATTGATCCCTCCGTCGAGATCATCGCCTACCAGAACGGCTACCACGGCCTGCTCACCGGCAACTACGTGCTGGTGGACGAGGAGGCGCGTAAGCACGCTGCCGTCCTCCACCGCTACGGTGGCTCGCCGATCGGCAACTCCCGCGTCAAGCTGACGAACAAGAAGAACCTGGTCGAGCGCGGCCTCGTCGCCGAGGATGAGGATCCGCTGCAGAAGGCTGCCGAGCAGCTGCGCACCGACGGCGTTGATGTCCTGCACACCATCGGTGGCGACGACACCAATACGACGGCCGCCGACCTTGCTGCCTACCTGGAGGAGCACGACTACCACCTGACCGTCGTGGGCCTGCCCAAGACCATCGACAACGACGTGGTGCCGATCCGTCAGTCCCTCGGCGCTTGGACCGCCGCCGAAGAGGTGTCGGAGTACTCCCAGAACGTTATCGGCGAGCATCGCTCCAACCCCCGCATGCTCATCATCCACGAGATCATGGGCCGCCACTGCGGGTGGCTGACCGCTGCGGGTTCGCACCGCTACCACGAGTGGCTCAAGACCCAGGAGTGGGTGCCCTCGATCGGCCTGTCGAAGGAGCGTTGGGACATCCACGCCATCTTCCTGCCCGAGATGAAGATCGACCTGGACGCCGAGGCCAAGCGCCTCAAGGCGATCATGGACGAGCAGGGCAACGTCAACATCTTCCTGTCCGAGGGCGCTGGCGTCCCCGAGATCATCGCGGAGATCGAGGCTGCCGGTGGCGAGGTCCAGCGTGACCCCTTCGGCCACGTCAAGCTCGACACCATCAACCCCGGCCAGTGGTTCGCCAAGCAGTTCGCCGAGAAGATCGACGCCGAGAAGGTCATGGTTCAGAAGTCCGGCTACTTCTCGCGTTCCTCGCGCGCCAACGCCGACGACCTGCGTCTCATCAAGTCGATGACCGACCTGGCCGTCGAGTGCGCGTTCAAGGGCGAGTCCGGCGTCATCGGTCACGACGAAGAGGACAACGATCGTCTGAAGGCCATCCCGTTCCCGCGCATCGCGGGCGGCAAGCCCTTCGACATCTCGGCTCCGTGGTTCCTCGAGATGATGGCCGAAATCGGCCAGAGCGTCGAGCCGGCTGGCGAGTGAGTCGCTTCGCGTGATTCCTTCGATTACTCCCGGACGCGGCGGCGAGCCTGTGCGTAAGCCTCGCTCCCGCCGCGTCCCCGAGCGTCTGTGGTCGCCCGAGTCCGGGGAGCGCGCCCCCTGGGACACGTGGCGCGGCCTGGACGCTGCCCAGCAGCCTTCCTACGCGGACGCGAAACACCTCAGTGATGTGACGGCGCAGCTGCGCCGTCAGCCGCCGCTTGTGTTCGCCGGGGAGGTTGACGATCTGCGCACGTGGATGGGTGCGGCTGCCCGCGGCGAGGCCTTCGTGCTGATGGGCGGGGACTGCGCTGAGACCTTCGCCGAGGCGACGGCGGACCACGTGCGCCTGAAGATTCAGACGCTGCTGCAGATGGCGGTCGTGCTTACCTACGGCGCCTCGCTGCCGGTCATCAAGGTCGGCCGTATCGCCGGCCAGTACGCCAAGCCGCGTTCGGCGGACATGGAAACGCGCGACGGCGTCACGCTGCCCAGCTACCGCGGCGACGCTGTGAACTCCTTCGAGTTCACTCCCGAGGCACGCGAGCCAGACCCGCAGCGCCTGCTGTCGCTGTACAACCACGCGGCCTCGACGCTGAACCTGATCCGCGCCTTCACGAAGGGCGGTTACGCTGACCTGCGTCAGGTTCACCGCTGGAATCAGGGTTTCATGTCGAACCCGGCCTACGCGCGCTACGAATCGCTGGCCGAGGATATTCACCGCGCGATTAAGTTCATGGGTGCCGCAGGCGTCGACTTCGAGACGCTTCGAGACGTCGACCTGTATTCGTCCCACGAGGCGCTCCTGCTCGAATACGAGTCAGCCATGACGCGCATCGATTCGCGGACGGGCGAGCCCTACAACACGTCCGCTCACTTCCTGTGGGCGGGGGAGCGCACGCGCGAGGAGGAGGGCGCTCACATCGAGCTGCTGTCTCGCGTGCGTAACCCGATTGGGGTCAAGCTGGGACCGTCCACGACGCGCGACCAGATGCTCTCGCTCATCGACCGGCTGAACCCGGATGGTGAGGATGGGCGCCTGTCGTTCATTACGCGCATGGGCGCGGGACGCATCCGCGAGGCGCTGCCCCCGCTGCTTGAGGCCGCGCGCGAGGATGGCCGCCCGATCACGTGGATGACGGACCCGATGCACGGCAACACGATCACCTCCTCCACGGGGTACAAGACGCGCCGCTTTGAGACGGTCATGGACGAGGTGCGCGGTTTCTTCGAGGCTCATGAGGCCGCGGGCACGGTTCCCGGCGGCCTGCACGTGGAGCTGACGGGCGACGACGTGACCGAGGTGATCGGCGGGTCCGAACGCATCGATGAACAGTCGCTGCGCGACCGCTACGAGACCCTCGTCGATCCGCGCCTGAATCACCAGCAGAGCCTGGAGATGGCCTTCCAGGTCGCCCAGTATCTGGCGAAGGGCTCCTCTCACGTGGAGTGAGCCCGGGGCACGTGACGACATCCCGGCCTCGTTCGTAATGGACGAGGCCGGGATGTCGTTTGTGCGAGCGGCGGAGTGAGCATCAGACACATGCCAGCGGCGGGCGGGGTGTGCCCGGCGGACCACGGTGCCGATGTGGGGCTGGAGGACATGTTGTGGTCCCCGGGATCGTCCCGCTGTTGGATGGCATGTTCGGCCCGATGGGTGGATACCTGGGCCCTTGGATGCGCACGTTAACCCTATGGGTGGAGCGTGGGCGGGGGTGCCCATGCTCCACGTGTCGGGTCCAGCTGCGCATGAAAGGGTTAGTGCGACCACCTGTCGGGCCCAGGTGACAGAGACATTGTGAAGTCCCGGGTTTTGTGGAGTGGTGTTCAGGCCGCTTCTGGGCGTGTTGTTGTGATGTGGCTGCGGCGGGCCTGGGGTGGTCTTGTCGTGCCTGCGTTCACTGCCCGCTTCCGCGTTTGTGCTTGTTGTCTATGGCGGTACATCCGATCCGTAGGCATTGCACCTTTTCTGATCGGGTGCGTTGCCCCTGATCGGGTGTCGAGCCTCGTAACGGGTGTCGTGCTTGCTTGCTCGCGACTAGCGTGGTGCCTGCGTGCCGCTGGGAGGTGCTAGCTACGGCGATTCGTAGCGTGATGCGTGGCCAGCGCCGCACTTATTCTTGTAGCTGAGTGGTGTTACACCACTACGAAGGACGCAACTTCGGTTTGCTGCTCAAACCGTCGTCCACTTTGGTGAGAACTGGCGATAATGGGCTGTTTTGGCTGAGGTGGACTGGGCTTTGGGCACGTGGGGTGCGGAGGTGTTCAGTGTTGAGGGTGTCTCTGCCGATGTGGTCGTGTTCGAGGTGCGTCCCAACCCGCAAGTGCGGGGGGGAATTGCGACCATAGGAGGTTTCGGTCGGCGTGTCGCCGGCGTGTCGGGGGCCTATGGTCGCAAAACCCCCATGTTTGGCCTCTGAGTTGGCTGTGAGCCGTCGGGTTGTTGCTCAAACCGTAGTCCGCTTTGGTGAGAACTGGTGAAAATGGGCTGTTGTAGCTGAGGTGGATTGCGCTTTGGGCACGTGGGGCGCGAGGTGTCGCGGCGTGGGTGGAATGTGGGGCGCATTCGGATGAGATGCGCGCTCGGTTTCGCTCGTGGCCCGGGTTTCGCGCTGCGGGCAAGGGCGACTGCGTGCTGAGCACGGAGTTCATGACGCGGCTCGGCCACTTTCGGCGTGCTCCGGCCGCGCCCGGGGGAAGCGGACCCAACATGTTCGGCCGACGAACGGAAAATACTCCAGGCAGCGCCGACACCCCTCACACCCAGACGCTTCCGCCTTCAAGACCTCCGCCGCCTCTCCACGCGTTCCCGCAGACAGCGCAGCTGCGCACGGCTCAGCCCAGGCCTCGTCCCCCGAAGTGACGCGCCGATGGCTGTGTTTGCCGTCTCAGCTGAGGTTCACCTTGCCGCAGGGGCGCTAGACTTGGTGCCCAGGTGCGCGCAAACGCGCGCGGTCACGAAAAAGGAGAACTCGCTTGGCACCGCTCAACGTTGCCGTCATCGGCGCCGGTCCCGCTGGCATCTACGCGTCGGACATTTTGTCGAAGTCGGGACTCGAGGTGAATATCGACCTGTTTGAGCGGCTTCCCGCGCCGTACGGGCTCGTGCGCTACGGCGTGGCGCCCGACCACCCGCGCATCAAGCAGATCATCGTCGCCCTGTACAAGATCCTCCAGCGTGGCGACATTCGCTTGCTCGGCAACGTTGAGGTTGGCCGAGATGTCACGATCGACGATCTGCGTGACCACTACGACGCGATCGTTATCGCGACGGGCGCTGACCGCGATCATCCGCTCGACATTCCGGGCGTGGACCTGCCCGAGTCCTACGGCGCCGCGGACTTCGTGTCCTGGTACGACGGCAACCCGGATTACCCGCGCACGTGGCCGCTGAAGGCCCGCGAGGTGGCGGTCCTGGGCGTCGGCAACGTGGCGCTCGACGTGTCGCGAGTCCTGGCCAAGCACGCCGAGGACATGCTCAAGACCGAGGTTCCCGCCAACGTCGCCGAGGCCCTGGCTGACAACCCGATCACCGACGTTCACGTGTTCGGCCGCCGCGGCCCCGCGCAGGTGAAGTTCACGCCGCTGGAGCTGCGCGAGCTCGGCAAGGTGCCGGACGTGGATGTCATCGTTTCCGAGGAAGACTTCGACTTTGACGAGGGCTCGGAGGAGGCGCTGCGCGCGTCGAACCAGCAGCGTCAGGTCGTTAAGACGCTGACGAACTACGCGATGGCGGACCCGGAGGAACACACGGCGTCGCGTCGCATTCACATTCACCTGTTCCAGTCTCCCGCCGAGGTGCTTACCGACGACGCTGGTCATGTGGTGGGTCTGCGCACTGAGCGCACCCGTCTTACCGGTGACGGCACGGTGGAAGGCACCGGCGTGTTCACTGACTGGCCGGTGCAGGCTGTTTACCGCGCCATTGGTTACGCCTCCAGCCCGATTGAGGGTATGCCTTTTGACTCTAAGCGCCATGTGATTCCTAACGAGGGTGGCCGTGTATTGGGTGAGGACGGCAAGCCGTTGACCGGTATGTACGCCACCGGCTGGATTCGCCGTGGTCCGATTGGTTTGATTGGCTCCACCAAGTCTGACGCCCAGGAAACCATTACTACACTGGTGGCTGACGCTAACG
>ERZ1699249.58-NODE-58-length-13500-cov-1.986241_pt1 | contig 13500 bp, 16 predicted proteins | sample MGYA00581527_ERZ1699249 | MGnify/ENA primary metagenome ERZ1699249 (study PRJEB42319, sample SAMD00040308) | human oral metagenome | material: saliva | host: Homo sapiens | study: EMG produced TPA metagenomics assembly of PRJDB4115 data set (Metgenomic analysis of... | reverse complement strand
CAAGATATCCAAATCGATAAAATGAGTATGTCCTGCAAAGGCTGAGAAAGATTGGTAAGGAGAATCTCCGTAACTAGTTGTTCCTAATGGAAGGATTTGCCAGTAACGTTGTTTTGTACGAACCAAGAAATCAACGAAGTCGTAAGCACTCTGACCAAACGATCCGATTCCGTAGGCTCCTGGGAGAGAAGAGATGTGCATCAACACACCACTTTGACGTTTTTTCATAAACAACACCTCGTGTATTTGTAGTTTAATTTTTCATTTTTGGGCGCAAACGTTTGCGTTAAGATAATTATAGCGTATTTTTCCGACAAATGCAAGCGTTTTTAAAAAACTTTTTGATTATTTTTTTAAAAAAACTTGTCCTTATTTATGTATACATATACATTTTCCTTTTCTATTTACAAAATCCTCTTCAACTACAAATAGAAGGCTCAACTTAGCCTACTTTTGGTCTAGAGCAATTTATTTTTTGTTCAAAATCTAGGCAATCGTTTCCCTAAATAATTTCAGTAAAAGCATGAAAATATATTTTCTAACTTTTCTTCTATTATAAACAAATAAAACGCTTACCCTTTCCGTGAAATTTTTTTAAAATTTTTACAAAAAACACTTGCAACCGTTTTCTATTTGTGCTATACTAGTCCCATAAAGGAAAACGTTTGCGTTTCCTCATTATAAAATTTGTTATTCTTTAGGAGGAATACACTATGTCATCTAAATTCATGAAGAGCGCTGCTGTGCTTGGAACTGCTACACTTGCTAGCTTGCTTTTGGTAGCTTGCGGAAGCAAAACTTCTGATAAAGCTGCTGATACTAGCTCATCTGAAGCAAAAGAAATCACTTTCTATGTTGAAGACCAGTATAAAGCCTACGCTGAAAAAGTTGCTGCAGCTTATGAAAAAGAATCAGGTACAAAAGTTAACATCAAATCAGGTGACCAACTTGGTGGACTTGACAAACTTTCTCTTGACAACCAATCAGGTCAAGCTGCTGACGTTATGATGGCTCCATACGACCGTGTAGGTAGCCTTGGTACTGACGGACAACTTTCAGAAGTTAAATTGAGCGACGGCGCTAAAACAGATGATAAAACTAAATCTCTTGTAACAGCTGCTGACGGTAAAGTTTACGGTGCTCCTGCCGTTATCGAGTCACTTGTTATGTACTACAACAAAGACTTGGTAAAAGAAGCTCCAAAAACATTTGCTGACTTGGAAAACCTTGCTAAAGATAGCAAATACGCATTCGCTGGAGAAGATGGAAAAACTTCTGCTTTCCTAGCTGACTGGACAAACTTCTACTTTGCATACGGACTTCTTGCTGGTAACGGCGGTTACGTATTCGGACAAAACGGTAAAGACGCTAAAGACATCGGTCTTGCAAACGACGGTTCTATCGCAGGTATCAACTACGCTAAATCTTGGTATGAAAAATGGCCTAAAGGTATGCAAGATGGTACAGCTGCTGGAAACTTAATCCAAACTCAATTCCAAGAAGGTAAAACAGCTGCTATCATCGATGGTCCTTGGAAAGCTCAAGCATTCAAAGATGCTAAAGTAAACTACGGTGTTGCAACTATCCCAACTCTTCCAAACGGAAAAGAATACTCAGCATTCGGTGGTGGTAAAGCTTGGATCATCCCATCAAGCACTAAGAACCTTGAAGGCGCTCAAAAATTTGTAGACTTCCTTGTTTCAACTGAACAACAAAAAGCATTCTACGATGCAACTAACGAAATCCCAGCTAACACTGAAGCACGTGCATACGCTGAAGGTAAAAACGATGAGTTGACAACAGCTGTTATCAAACAGTTCAAAAACGCTCAACCAATGCCAAACATCTCTCAAATGTCTGCAGTTTGGGAACCAGCTGCTAACATGCTCTTTGACTCTGTAAGTGGTAAGAAAGATGCTAAAACAGCTGCTAACGATGCTGTAACATTGATCAAAGAAACAATCAAACAAAAATTTGGTGAATAAAAAAATTTGTTCAAGGGGGGTGGAATTCAAATCCCCCTTTGAATTTATCAATAGAAAACATATATAGTTTGGGTTTTAATTAGAAACCAGTATCCTATGAAAGGAGTTATTATGGAAAAGCAACAACCTAGTAAAGCAGCCCTGCTGTCTATCATTCCTGGGTTAGGACAGATTTACAATAAACAAAAAGCCAAAGGTTTTATCTTCCTTGGTGTAACCATCGTATTTGTCCTTTATTTCCTAGCACTTGCAGCCCCTGAATTGAGCAATCTCATCACTCTTGGTGACAAGCCAGGTCGTGACAATTCCCTCTTTATGCTGATTCGTGGTGCCTTCCATTTAATCTTTGTAGTCGTTTATGTACTCTTTTATTTCGCAAATATCAAAGATGCACATACAACTGCTAAACACATTAACAATGGTATTCCAGTAGCACTTACCTTTAAAGAAATGGTCAAAGGAATCTATGAAAATGGTTTCCCTTACCTCTTGATCATTCCATCTTATATTGCAATGACTTTTGCGATTATCTTCCCAGTTATCGTAACCTTGATGATCGCCTTTACTAACTACGACTTCCAACACTTGCCACCAAACAAATTGTTGGACTGGGTTGGTTTGACTAACTTTACGAATATCTGGAGTTTGAGTACCTTCCGTTCTGCCTTTGGTGCCGTTCTTTCTTGGACTATCATCTGGGCTTTGGCTGCCTCAACTTTACAAATCGTCATCGGTATCTTCACAGCTATCATTGCTAACCAACCATTTATCAAAGGAAAACGTATCTTTGGTGTTATTTTCCTTCTTCCTTGGGCTGTTCCAGCCTTCATCACTATCTTGACATTCTCAAACATGTTTAATGATAGTGTCGGTGCTATTAACACTCAAGTATTGCCAATCTTGGCTAAATTCCTTCCTTTCCTTGATGGTGCTCTTATTCCTTGGAAAACAGACCCAACTTGGACTAAGATTGCCTTGATTATGATGCAAGGTTGGCTTGGATTCCCATACATCTACGTTTTGACTTTGGGTATCTTGCAATCTATTCCTAACGACCTTTACGAAGCAGCTTATATTGACGGTGCCAATGCTTGGCAAAAATTCCGCAACATCACTTTCCCAATGATCTTGGCTGTTGCGGCACCTACTTTGATTAGCCAATACACCTTCAACTTTAACAACTTCTCTATCATGTACCTCTTCAATGGTGGAGGTCCTGGTAGTGTCGGTGGTGGAGCTGGTTCAACCGATATCTTGATCTCATGGATCTACCGTTTGACAACAGGTACATCTCCTCAATACTCAATGGCGGCAGCTGTTACCTTGATTATCTCTATCATTGTCATCTCAATCTCTATGATCGCATTCAAGAAACTACACGCATTTGATATGGAGGACGTCTAAGATGAATAACTCAATCAAACTCAAACGTAGACTGACTCAAACCCTTACTTATCTTTACCTGATTGGTCTATCAATTGTGATTATCTATCCACTTTTGATCACTATCATGTCAGCCTTCAAGACTGGTAACGTAGTAGCCTTTAAACTAGACAGCAACGTCGACTTTAGTTTTGCTAACTTCCAAGGGCTCTTCTCTGAAACCTTGTACGGTACTTGGTACCTCAACACTTTGATTATCGCCTTGATTACCATGGCTGTTCAAACAAGTATCATCGTACTTGCTGGTTATGCCTACAGCCGTTACAACTTCTTGGCTCGTAAACAAAGTTTGGTCTTCTTCTTGATTATCCAAATGGTGCCAACAATGGCCGCTTTGACTGCCTTCTTCGTTATGGCCCTCATGTTGAACGCCCTTAACCAAAGCTGGTTCCTCATCTTCCTCTACGTTGGTGGAGGTATCCCGATGAATGCTTGGCTCATGAAAGGCTACTTCGATACAGTGCCAATGTCTCTAGACGAATCTGCAAAACTAGACGGTGCAGGACACTTCCGCCGCTTCTGGCAAATTGTTCTTCCACTTGTTCGCCCAATGGTTGCCGTACAAGCTCTCTGGGCCTTCATGGGACCTTTTGGGGACTACATCCTCTCTAGTTTCTTGCTTCGTGAGAAAGAATACTTTACTGTTGCCGTAGGTCTCCAAACCTTCGTTAACAATGTGAAAAACATGAAGATCGCTTACTTCTCAGCAGGTGCTATCCTCATCGCCCTTCCAATCTGTATTCTCTTCTTCTTCCTACAAAAGAACTTTGTTTCAGGACTTACAAGTGGTGGCGACAAGGGGTAATATACCCCCGCCACCCTTTTTCATTTTGGAGCTTGTGACTATAAAAATATCCTTGTAGCAAGCAATTTGTCTCCTAGACTTGAAATAAAGCACATTTCTCTATATAATAATACTCATATAGAAAACACCTTTTAGAAAGATACAAATGCTTCCATATCCATTTTCCTATTTTTCAAGTATTTGGGGATTTCGTAAGCCCCTGTCCAAACGTTTCGGGCTCAACTGGTTTCAGCTTCTCTTTACCAGTATCTTCCTTATCAGCTTATCTATGGTACCTATTGCCATCCAAAACAGCTCGCAGGAGACTTATCCGCTAGAAACCTTTATCGATAATGTCTATGAACCATTGACAGATGAGGTTGTCCAGGATCTCTCCGAACATGCTGCAATTGTTGATGGTAAATTAACTTATACAGGAACAGCTAGTCAAACCCCTTCTCTTTTAATCGGTCCAAGTCAAAGTAAGGAGTTACCTAAGGACTTGCAACTGCATTTCGATACGAATGAGCTCGTCATCAGCAAGGAAAGCAAGGAATTGACCCGTATCTCTTACCGGGCGATTGAGACTGAGAGTTTCAAAAGTAAAGATAGCTTGACCCAAGCAATTTCTAAAGACTGGTACCAGCAGAATCGTGTCTATATCAGTCTCTTCCTAGTTCTCGGTGCAAGCTTCCTCTTTGGTTTGAATTTCTTTATCGTCTCTCTAGGGGCGAGTCTTCTCCTTTATATCACTAAGAAATCACGCCTCTTTTCATTTAGAACCTTTAAAGAGTGCTATCATTTTATCTTGAACTGTTTAGGATTACCAACTCTGATTACGCTTATTTTGGGATTATTTGGCCAAAATATGACAACTCTCATTACTGTACAAAACATTCTTTTTGTTCTATATCTGGTCACTATCTTTTATAAAACGCATTTCCGTGATCCAGATTACCATAAATAGGAGATTTTTATGCCCGTTACGATTAAAGACGTGGCCAAGGCTGCTGGTGTTTCGCCTTCAACCGTAACCCGTGTTATTCAAAATAAATCAACCATTAGCGACGAAACAAAAAAACGCGTTCGCAAGGCTATGAAGGAGCTCAATTACCACCCCAACCTCAACGCTCGTAGTTTGGTAAGCAGTTATACCCAAGTTATCGGCTTGGTCCTTCCTGACGACTCAGACGCCTTCTATCAAAATCCTTTCTTCCCATCTGTCCTCCGTGGTATTGCCCAAGTCGCTTCTGAAAACCACTATGCTATTCAGATTGCAACAGGGAAAGATGAAAAAGAGCGTCTTAAAGCTATTTCACAGATGGTTTACGGCAAACGTGTGGATGGTTTGATCTTCCTTTATGCCGAAGAGGAAGATCCCTTGGTCAAATTGGTAGCTGAAGAGCAGTTCCCCTTCCTCATCCTAGGAAAATCCATTTCACCCTTTATCCCTCTTGTCGATAATGACAATGTCCAAGCTGGTTTTGATGCAACCGAATATTTCATCAAAAAAGGATGTAAACGAATTGCCTTTATCGGAGGTGCTAAGAAACTTTTCGTTACACAAGACCGTCTAACTGGTTACGAATCTGCGCTCAAGCAATACCAACTGCCTATTGATGGAAATTTAACCTATTTTGCAACGGAGTTCCTAGAAGAAAAAGGGTATCAATTTAGCAAGCTCCTCTTTCAGCATGATCCACAAATCGATGCTATCATCACAACCGATAGTCTCCTAGCTGAAGGGGTCTGTGATTATATCACAAAGCACCAACTGGATGTCCCTGTTCTCAGCTTTGACTCGGTCAATCCCAAGCTCAACTTGGTAGCCTATGTCGATATCAATAGTTTAGAGCTTGGTCGTGTTTCCCTTGAAACTATTCTCCAGATTATTAATGATAATAAAAACAATAAGCAAATTTGTTACCGTCAGTTGATTGCCCACAAAATTATCGAAAAATAAAAACCAGCTCACGCTGGTTTTTTTAGTCATTATACTCAATGAAAATCAAAGAGCAAACTAGGAAGCTAGCCGCAGGTTGCTCAAAGCACAGCTTTGAGGTTGCAGATAAAGCTGACGTGGTTTGAAGAGATTTTCGAAGAGTATTAATTATCTGTTTCAACGAATCGTCCCAGAATATGAACATTCTCCGATACCGATACAAAGGCACTTGGATCGACTTGTTTCATAATGAGTTTAAATTCATTAAACTCTGCACGTGTAATGACAGTGATTAAAACTGCCTTTCTCTCGTGATTATAGGTTCCTTCTGCATCGTGGATCATGGTTGCACCGCGGTGCAATTTTTTATGGATTTTTTCAATTACCTTGTCTGGATGATTGGTCACAATCATGGCCTGCATGCGTTTTTGCTTGGTAAAGACAGCGTCTGTGACACGGCTAGAGACAAAGATGGTAATCATAGAGTAGAGAGCGTATTTCCAACCAAAGGTCAAACCTGCTATCAGCATGATAGTCCCATTGACCAAGAAAGAAATACTACCGACATTCTTACCCGTTTTCTTGCGAATAGTCAGACTGACAATATCCGTCCCACCACTGGAGATGTTGTTTCGAAGAGCAAAACCAATCCCCAAGCCCATGACAACACCCCCAAAAAGGGCATTGATAATGGGATCCTCCGTCAAGGTCGCCACAGGGACAAACTGAATAAAGAAGGAACTCATGGATACCGTGATAAAGGTAAAGACGGTGAACTTATGGCCAATCTGATACCAAGCTAAAACCATCAAAGGGAAATTAATAGCATAGAAAGCCAATGAGATTGGAATATGAAAACCAAACCAGTGATTACTCAAGGCAGAGATAATCTGTGCCAGACCTGTCGCACCACTCGAATACACATGTCCTGGTTGGAAAAAGAAATTGACCGCTACTGCTGATAAAAAACCATAGACCAGAGAGGCCGAAATCTTCTCATCATATTTTTCGCGAGAGATGCTTTGTAAGACACGTAAAATTTTTATCTGATGAGCAAAGCGGCGCAGATAATAGCGCCACCGCTTAATTCGTTTTGCTTGTTTCATCTTCTTCTACTTGTAAGCTGAGTTCCTCTAGTTGTTTGAGAGCTACTGTTGAAGGAGCTTGTGTCATTGGGTCACTTGCCTTGTTGTTCTTAGGAAAGGCAATGACTTCACGGATATTTTCTTCTCCAGCAAGCAACATAACAAAACGGTCAAGCCCGATAGCCAAGCCACCGTGTGGTGGGAAACCATAGTCCATGGCTTCAAGAAGGAAGCCAAACTGGTCATTTGCTTCTTCAGATGAGAAACCAAGAGCCTTGAACATGCGTTCTTGAAGTTCTTTTTGGTTGATACGAAGGCTACCACCACCAAGCTCATAACCGTTTAAGACGATATCGTAAGCAATGGCACGAACCTTAGCCAAATCACCTTCTAATTCGTGAGCTGTTTCTTCCTGTGGTAAAGTAAATGGATGGTGGGCGCTCATGTAGCGACCTTCTTCTTCAGACCATTCAAACATTGGCCAGTCAACCACCCAAAGGAAGTTGAATTTATCGTTATCAATCAAACCAAGCTCTTTGGCAATACGTCCACGAAGGGCACCGAGCGTTGCATTGGCCACTTCAAGCGTATCTGCCACAAAGAGAACCAAGTCCTTCTCTTCAAGAGCAAGCGCTGTTGTCAATTCTGCTTGGATGCCTGTCAAGAACTTGGCAACTGGTCCGTTTAATTCTCCATCAACAACCTTGACCCAAGCAAGACCTTTAGCACCGTACTGTTTGGCTACTTCCGTCATCTTGTCAATGTCTTTACGTGAGTAGTTATCTGCTGCGCCTTTGACTACAATTGCTTTTACAGCAGGTGCTTCTGAAAAGACTTTAAAGTCTACACCTTTGACCACTTCTGTCAAGTCCTGAAGCAACATGTCAAAACGAGTATCTGGCTTGTCAGAACCATAAAGAGCCATAGCATCATCGTATTTCATACGAGGGAATGGAAGCGTTACTTCGATTCCTTTTGTTTCCTTCATCACGCGCGCAATCAAGCCTTCTGTGATATCTTGGATTTCTTGCTCAGTAAGGAAAGATGTTTCCAAGTCGACCTGGGTAAACTCAGGCTGACGGTCACCACGCAAGTCTTCATCACGGAAACATTTGACGATTTGGTAGTAACGGTCAAAACCAGCATTCATCAAGAGTTGTTTCGTGATTTGTGGACTTTGAGGAAGAGCATAGAAATGCCCTTTATTAACACGAGATGGCACCAAATAGTCACGCGCCCCTTCTGGCGTTGACTTAGAAAGGAATGGTGTCTCCACATCGATAAACTCCAACTCATCCAAGTAGTTGCGGATAGAGTGGGTTACCTTAGCACGAAGTTTCAGATTTTCCAACATCTCTGGACGACGAAGGTCAAGGTAACGGTAACGCAAACGTGTATCGTCATTGGCCTCAATGCCATCCTTAATCTCAAATGGGGTTGTCTTAGCTGTATTCAGCACTGTCAGAGCTGTCACGTTTAACTCAACTGCACCAGTTGGCAACTTATCATTGGCTTGCTCACGCGCAGCGACCTGACCAGTCACCTCGATAACAAATTCGCTACGAAGGCTTTCAGCTGTTGCCATGACCTCTGCAGATACTTTTTCAGGATTGATAACCAACTGCATGATTCCTTCACGGTCACGAAGGTCGATAAAGATCAAACCACCAAGGTCACGACGACGGCCAACCCATCCTTTCAAGGTTATTTCTTGTCCGATGTGTTCCTCACGAACACGACCAGCATACATACTACGTTTCATTGTTTCTCTCCTCTTTTATTCTGTTACTATTTTACCATAAAAGCGCAGGCTCTTCATGAAAATCATCAGAAAAGTTTGCCTGACTTTAAAAATCAGGTAAAGTCCCTAAAAATTAGCGCCCATACAAAAATCCGATGAACTTCACCGGACTCTTTTATTTTGAATTGTTGCCTGCTTTACGCTTTTCAGCGATTTCAGCTGCCTTTCGAGGCAAGACAATTTCCGTTGTATAAGCTGTCCCAAAGCGCAAGACACCTGCAATAGGGGCAAAGACAACTGCTAGATAGTTGTAGAAGAAATCGCCCTTAAAGGCATAAGCTAGCGCTCCAATGATGAAAAATAGAACGACTGCTTGAATCACTGCTAATAAAATTACTCGTTTCATGTGACCTCCTGACTCTATTATAGCATGAGAATCATCAAAAAGCCGACTAAATTATTCAAAGCGTGGAGAGAAATACTGTAGACCAGACCTTTTCTGCTAATATAAGCCAAGCCCAAACTAAAACCAAGGCTAAAATAGACAAAAAATTGTTGCACATCACCTGGGAAATGAAATAAGGCAAACAGAAGACTGGATACCAGAAGAAAAATCAGAGTTTGTTTACTATTGTCCTGCTTAGGAAAGAGATAGCGTGCCAACATCCCTCTAAAGATAAGTTCTTCCGTCAAAGGAGCAAAAATAACGACCGCAAAGAATGAGAAAAGTGGTTGAGACAAGGTCAAGTCTGTCGCTATTTGCTGATTTACTGAAGGATCATTTGGCAAGAAAAACTGGACAACCAGAGATAAGAACCAAACCAAGGCAGGAAGCCAAATAAATCGGTTGAAGCCACTCTTCTCAATACGAACAGGAGCTTTCTGATACCATTTGTAAATGCCGTACACATAAACTCCAGCCAAGGCCACATAGAGCAAGGTCACAGCATAGGGTGAAGCGCCTAAGGCAAGCGACGTAGTCGCGAGTACCTGAATGCAGCCATAGATGAATAAAAAGGATAGAATGGCTAGAAGAAACCAGCCAAGGTTTTTAAGTAGTTTCATAAAGTTCTCCTATCTTGCTTTATAGCTGTTTTTCAATACAATGAGGTTTGCTATTCCTAACACAAGTACCCAGGCAAGTAACATACCGATATTAGAAAAAGATATTTCCCCACCTTTTTTATTTAAAAGATTTACAATAGGACCGATGAACGAGTAATCCAACACTTTCTGAATCGTATCATTTTGAGAAGCAATCATAGGTAAAAAAGAGACAATTAACATAGGGAAGATACTATAGACTTGCGCTTTAGACTGAGTATCTGATACCGCACCGATTAGAAGGTTGAGAAAAATAACACTAATAGTTGCTAAGACCAAATAGATAACGTAGGCAACTAAATAACCAGATACATCTACTCTAAGATAGATGGGAAGTACAATCATAGCAAGTAACATTATCAGAATAGGGAGAACAAGCATACTGAAAGTATATTCTGTTGCTGTCACACCACTTAGGATGAGTGATTTAAGATTGCGCTTTTCCTTATCTTCTGCCATCATAATCGATACCATATAACCACTTCCCATGCTCAAGACCATCGTCAAGCTAGCAGATAGTAAAAATAGGCTCAATTGTCCATCCTTATTTGAAAATTCATTATATAGAACAGCAGTACCAAAAGGCATCAATAAAGTCGCTAACAAAGTTGAATTGCTAATAAGAACTTGCACTCTTAACCATAGTAGGGCATTTAATTTTCTAAACATCTAACTTTTCTCCTGTCAATCTGATAAAGATTTCTTCTAAAGTCGGCTCACAAGAGTGAACCATCATCAAATCTGTCGTGTCTAAATGTGGTAATTCTTCAAATGGAACTATCTGTTCTCGTCCATCGTTATAAACCACACGTACTTTCTTATCCACATGGTACTTCTGGATGATATCTTGCGGACTTCCATACTCTATTAAGTTCCCCTTATTCAAAAGAGATAAGCGATCACAAAGCAGAGTTGCTTCATTCATATCATGCGTGGTCAGAAAGATAGTTGTCCCCGCCTGCTTTAATTCTTGAAGTAGGGTATGAATCATCTTGGATGTTGTAGGGTCTAAGCCACTGGTTGGCTCATCTAGGAAGAGAATCTTAGGAGCATTCAGAAGGGCACGAGCCAAGAACATTCGTTGTTTCATTCCAGTAGATAACTTTTCTGCGATGATGTCTTTAGCATCTGCCAATCCAACCTGTTGGAGCACCTGATTTACTCTATCTGACTTGAGGCCATATAACTTAGCGTAGATGAGAAGATTTTTGTAAAGACTCATCTTTTCATAAAAACCACTGCCATCACTAACAATACCAATTTGTTCCAAATCATTTGAGGTTAAATCTTGAGAATTCTTGCCTAACAAAACTGTTTTACCTTGATCTGCAGCCAACTGTCCTGTTAAGACATTGATCATGGTTGTTTTACCTGAGCCAGAAGGGCCAAGAAAACCAAAGATTTCACCCTCCTTAATCTCAAAAGAAATCTGATAAAGAGCTTTTTTGCTCCCAAAACTTTTGCTTACATTTTCAACACGAATCATAGAAACTCCTTTATTTAAAATAACGTTTCACCATAGGCAACTGCATCACACCAATATAAATATGGATCGCTCCTACCAGCAAGAAAGCTAGTAACTGAATCTCTCCTGTCAAGAAAGAAATGATAAAAAGAAAAATATATAAGGCTGGTAAGACATACTGATTTAATTGGAATAAAATCCGAAAACTCTGTTCCAAATTAGCCTTGCGCTCCCCTTCATCATAAGAATCGAAATGGTCCAAGATATCCTTTGGTGTAGAGAAAAATACTAAATCAAACTGACGAACAATCGCAATGGTCTTAAAAAGATATTTTTGAGCATTTAAAACTAACACTAATCCCAAAAAGGAAAGGGATAAGGTTATATGGCTTATATCGAGTACAATTACTTCACTTCCTGAAATGAAGAGAGCCAATAAAATCGCTACGCTTGCACTATTAAAAGCAATAGTTCCAAACTCAAGATTCCGATACATTTGCACATAATAGGTTTCATTCAGATCATCATCCATTTCCTCTTGATACAAGGAGTGAAATTTTCTGCTTTTCTTTAGGAAATTGAAAGTCAAAAAAATGCTAATGAAACCTAATACTAAACAAATAGCTGATATCCATGGTATCAAAATTTTTACATCTAACATAATTGCGTGGGATTCAGCACGTGCCTTAAACATCCCTACAAACATGCCCAAGAAACCTCCCAAGACAATAGACATTAAAAATAACAATCCACGTTTCTTTTTCATATTCATTCTCCTTTTTCACTTGCTAGATTTTTTGATTTCTTTTCAATCCATTCAATTACTGGTATGAGGGCAAAATAGGCCCAAACAAATTTGTTACTTTGATAGGGACTAAACCAGCCTAAGTCTATCCCAATCAGTAGAAATACGCTGACTAATAGAGCTATGGCAACTACATAATAGATCACTTTATACTTGTTCATCATCTTTCTCCTTTTTCTTCAACCGATTGAAAATGGACAAGAGGACTAAGTTAATCCAAAACAAATACTTACTTTCAACAAAATAGAACCAACCCAGTAATGTTCCAATCATAGCAAATGCATTCACAATAAGGGCAAGAACACTCATAAAATAAACCACTCTATACATGTTCATCACTCATCCTCCTCCAAGCGAAATACCGATTCGACTGTTTCGTTGAAAATCTGAGATATTTTCAAGGCAATCACAACGGACGGGGTGTATTCGTCCCGTTCTAATAGGCTAATGGTCTGCCTCGAAACTTCTGCCAACTTGGCCAGTTCGGTTTGATTGAGACCATCGCGAGCCCGAAGCTCTTTTAGACGATTTTTTAGTTGCATGTTACACACCTACTTTCCGTCAAATTCAACAGTTTGGATATCCTCAATGCGTTGTAGTTTGAATTTTTCTTTTCCTTTTTTATCAACACGACGTAGCTTGACCCATTCCTCATCAACATCCACAACTTCCCAGTTATCTGTTCCAAAAACTTGTCCAACGATTGTCGGTGTTTTCCCAATCAATTCTTTTAAAATTCTTGACATTTCTTTATTTCCTTTCTGTTTTTGCTCAATTCTTTTGATTTTATTCTCTAGTTTCTTGACCTTTTGGGAATGGTAGATATAATACATAATCACAAGAGGTACAAATCCTAATGCCCACATAATCGTTCCTTGCTCCTTTTCTCTTAACTTGCTTACATTGTAACACATCTTTTTCTTTTTGACAATCATATTTGTCAAAAAGTCTATGATTTTTGTCATTTTGCAAAAGAAAAAGGTCAGGAGTAAGTTCCTGACCAGTTTATCTATCATTAAAAGCCTAATTTTTCAAAGATTTCTGAGAAGTTTTGGCTCATTGCCTCAAGTGACACTTGAACTTCTTCTCGAGTTTGGTTGTTCTTAACTGTCACTTGTCCGCTTTCGACTTCCCTCTCTCCTAAGG
>ERZ1699249.48-NODE-48-length-14178-cov-2.727493_pt1 | contig 14178 bp, 12 predicted proteins | sample MGYA00581527_ERZ1699249 | MGnify/ENA primary metagenome ERZ1699249 (study PRJEB42319, sample SAMD00040308) | human oral metagenome | material: saliva | host: Homo sapiens | study: EMG produced TPA metagenomics assembly of PRJDB4115 data set (Metgenomic analysis of... | reverse complement strand
CGGGTATTAATTATATGCGCCGTTCGCTCGACCCGTATACAATTTATTACCCAGAGGAGAAGGTGAAAGACCTCGACTTGATGATTTCGGGTAAGTATGCAGGTGTCGGTGCATTGATTCGTTATAATTTCTTATTGAAGAATACGGTGATTGATGAGCCTTATGAGAATATGCCTGCTGCGGAAGTTGGGTTGAAGAAGGGTGATGTCATCCTTGCTATTGGCGATTCGTCAATGGTGGGGAAGGATGTTGCATACGTCAGCAATCATCTACGTGGCGATGCTGGTACGACCTTTATCCTGACTATTCAGCGTCCGTCAGTGAATAAGAAGATGAAGTTTAAGATTACGCGTCGTGCTATTCAGCTCCCTGCCGTACCTTATTATGGTGTGCAGGATGGTGGAGTGGGATATTTGAATCTTAACTCTTTCACAACGGGTTGTGCTAAGGACGTACGTCGTGCCTTCCTCGATATGAAGAAACAGGGTATGACCTCACTTGTCTTCGACCTCCGTAACAATGGTGGTGGTAGTTTGCAAGAGGCGGTTAACATTGTAAATATGTTTGTACCGAAAGGTATCACACTGGTGAAGACCGTGGGTAAGATGGAGCGTGCAAACAAAGAGTATAAGACGACAGTTGAACCTATCGACACCGTTATGCCGATTGTTGTATTGGTGAATGATGAGACTGCGAGTGCCAGTGAGATTACCAGTGGTAGTTTGCAGGACCTTGATCGTGCGGTAGTTCTCGGTACACGTACCTATGGTAAGGGTCTTGTTCAGGTGTCAATGGACCTTCCTTATAATGGAAACTTAAAACTCACGTCGAGTAAGTATTATATCCCAAGCGGACGCTGTATACAAGCTATCAACTATAAGCATGCAAATGGCGGATATACTGAGCATGTACCAGACTCGTTAACACATGTGTTCCACACAGCAAACGGACGTGAGGTGCGTGATGGTGGTGGTATCAAGCCAGATGTTGAGGTGCGTCCAGACTCTCTACCGAACATTGCTTTCTATCTTGCTTCCTCTGGTCGCGATTCAACAGAGGTAATGTGGAATTGGGAGTTGCAGTATTTGAAGAAGCATCCTACTATTGTTCCTGCAAAGACATTTGTTATTTCAGATGCTGACTTTGAAGACTTCAAGCAGGCTGTATTGAAGAGTGGATTCAAGTATGACCGTGAGAGTAAGAAATACTTGGAGAATCTTGTGAAGTTGGCTAAGTTCGAAGGCTATTATGATGATGCGAAAGGTGAGTTCGATGCCTTAGAGAAGAAGTTGAATCATAATCTTGCTAAAGACCTTGATTATAACAAGCAAACCCTGAAGAAAGTGTTGACGAGTGATCTCGTTTCAGCTTATTATTACCAGAAAGGCTCCTTGGAGAATAGTCTGCAGTTTGATAAGCAGTGGAAAAAGGCAGTGGAAATCTTGAAGAATCCAGCAGAGTATAAGAAACTCTTGCAACCTGTTGTTGGTCAGCCTTTGGTTAAACTCGAACCTGCAAGCAATGTAGCTGTTGATAAAAAGCAGAAGTCAAAGGCGAAATAAAGGGAACTTTTAGAATGAATTAAGGTTTATAGGTTTGTTTGGAACTTATAAGCCTTATTTTGTTAATATGGTCTCGGTTTTATGTTAGTGCAGCCTTGTTATCATTTCTCAGTTTTTCTATTGTCGTGTTGGTGCTCAGCACGTGTGGTGCTGTTGGTAAGCACCATTGGTGTTGAGGGTTAAATATGATGCTGTGTATAGTAGAGTGGAGAGTAATTTACTGTAAAAAAAGTGTTGTAAAACCAAAGGTGACTGGGATGTGTTTAGCTGTTTGAATGTTCAAAGAGTACAGTTGTCGAATTATTTTCATGAAAAAAAATATTTTTCTTCATGAAGAAAAATATTTTTGTTCATGAAGAAAAATATTTCTCTTCGTGAAAATAAATATTTATGTTCTCGAAAGAATTTTGATTTTGGTAAGATTCTTCGGACTAATGAAAATGGTGTTTTCTTCTTATAACGCGAGAAAATAATTATGTGAAGGCTTGGACTTTTCGAATAGAATATGTAAATTTGTGGCGTGTTCATTTAAGAACATCATTGTTGATATGAAACTAATAAAGAAAAAAGAACAGAATAATGTTACCACATCGGTCTTGTTCTCAGAAAGACCAACGATGCGGTCTGGCTTTTTGTCTGTGATAGGTATGGGTCCAAAGAGACGCTTTGGACGCTATCTGCAAGGGAATGATTTAGAAGATTTGCAGAGAGATACAAGGCTCATTGCAAATGATATGAACACTGTGTCAAAACGGCTAAACTATGGAAGGTAATAAACACAAAGAGACTAAACAAGACACATCTACGTTGCCTACTAAAGAAGAGTTATCAGAAGACATAACCGATATTAATAAAGTACTTGAAACCTTAGAACCTGAAAAAACGCTCTAAAATAGTAAGTGCTTTTATGGCATTAGAAACGGAACACACTTTTCGTGGTCCTTTGCCTGCTCCTGAAGATTTTAAAGCCTATGGAGAAGTTATTCCTGATGCGCCAGAACGTATCTTGTGTTTGATGGAGCAGCAGGTGGAGCATCGCATAGGTACAGAAAGAAGTATCGTTACAAGTGGATTGAAAGAAAGTCAGCGAGGACAATGGATGGGATATTCTATTGTCGTAATTCTTATTGGATTGTCGACGCTTTTAGCTCTTTATGGACATGATGTAACTGCTGGGATTATGATAACGGCAGCTATAGGTTTAGCTGTAGTTTTTGTGCTAAAGCAAAATCCACATGCAAATGAACAGGATGAAGTGGAAAAAGAGAGAGTTGTTTAACTTGTTTTTTATTCCGTCTAAATCGTTTGTGTTCTGATAAAAAAGCCGTAAAACATTTGGAATGTGGCGAAAATATTTGTAACTTTGCAAACGTTCAGAGGAATGAGGGGCTTTTAATAGTCCCTCATTTTTCATATTAAAACACTTATGATAGATAAAAACGTTGTAAAAAGTCTCGTTGACGAGTGGCTGGAAGGTAAGGAGTACTTCCTGGTTGACATTCAAATCAGTTCTGACGATAAGATTGTCGTTGAGATTGATCATGCTGATGGCGTGTGGATTGAAGATTGTGTAGAGTTGAGCAAGTATATCGAAGATCGTCTCTCACGTGATGAGGAGGATTACGAACTTGAGGTAGGTTCTGCAGGATTGGGTCAGCCTTTCAAAGTTCCTCAGCAGTATCAGAACTTTATTGGTAAGGAAGTTGAGGTGCTCAGTAAGGACGGAAAGAAAGTCAAAGGCATATTGAAGAGCGTTGATGGTAACGACTTTGTTGTTGCAGTCAATGAGAAGGTACAAGTGGAAGGTAAGAAGCGTCCTGTGAAGATGGACGTAGACCATGCGTACAAGATGGATGAAGTAAAATATACAAAATACATAATAAGTTTCAAGTAAAGCTATGGCAGCAAGAAAAATAGAAGAAGAACGTCCGAATATGATCGAGACTTTCAAGGAGTTTAAAGACACCAAGAGCATCGATCGTACTACATTGGTGAGCGTTTTGGAGGAGAGCTTCCGCAATGTACTCGCTAAGATTTTCGGTAGTGACGAAAACTTCGACGTGATTGTAAACCCTGATAAAGGCGACTTCGAGATTCACCGTAACCGTGTGGTTGTGGCTGATGGTGAGGTTGAGGATGAGAATAAGGAAATAAGCCTTACAGATGCACGTAAGATAGAGGCAGACTATGAAGTAGGTGAGGATGTCAGTGAGGAGGTAGACTTCAATAAGTTCGGTCGCCGTGCTATCTTGAACCTTCGTCAGACATTGGCTTCTAAGATTCTTGAGCTGGAGCATGACTCTCTCTATAACAAGTATAAGGACCGTGTTGGTCAGATTATCTCTGGTGAGGTTTATCAGACTTGGAAGCGTGAGGTACTGCTTGTTGACGAAGAGAATAATGAGTTGATTCTCCCTAAGGGTGAGCAGATTCCACGTGATCAGTATCGTAAGGGCGAGACTGTTCGTGCGGTGATTCATCGTGTTGACAATGAGAATAACAATCCAAAGATTATCCTCTCACGTACTGCTCCAGAGTTCCTTGAGCGTCTGCTTGAGGCTGAGGTACCTGAAATCAATGATGGTTTGATAGCTATTCGTAAGATTGCTCGTATGCCTGGTGAGCGTGCAAAGATCGCAGTTGAGAGCTTTGATGAGCGTATCGACCCAGTAGGCGCTTGTGTTGGTGTACGTGGTAGTCGTGTTCATGGTATCGTTCGTGAACTTTGCAACGAGAATCTCGACGTTATCAACTGGACTGCAAATACAAAACTCTTTATTCAGCGTGCGCTTGCTCCTGCAAAGGTGAGTAGCTTGACAGTTGATGAGGAGAATAAGAAGGCTGAGGTTTACTTGCAGCCAGAGGAGGTAAGTCTTGCGATTGGTCGTGGTGGTATGAACATCAAGTTGGCAAGTATGCTGACAGGTTATACCATCGACGTATTCCGTGAACTTGACGAACAGAATGCTGAGGAGGATATTTACTTGGATGAGTTCTCTGATGAAATCGATCAGTGGGTTATCGATGCCATTAAGGGTATCGGACTTGACACAGCGCGCCAGGTACTCAACGCTCCACGTGAGATGCTGATTGAAAAGGCAGACTTGGAGGTAGAGACTGTTGATAGCGTGTTGAACGTATTGAGATCAGAGTTTGAACAGTAAAAGGTGATTGGTTGGTGGGTGATGGCTGTTGACTGAAAGCTAACGGGTGTGACTATTCAGCAACTCCATGTTCGGAACCCCTCTCTACCAAAAGGCATATCAACAACCAACACCCTACACCGAAAAATAAAGTTAATGAGCATCAGATTAAACAAAGCAATTCGTGAATTGAATATAGGACTCCAAACGGCAGTGGAGTTCTTAGAGAAGAAGCCAGAGTTAGGCGAGGTGAAGAACGAGCTTAACTTCAAGCTAAGCGAGGGTCAGTATAAAGCTCTCGTAGATGCCTTCAATAATGATAAGGAGGTAAAGAAGGACGCTGCTAAGCTTTTGCAGAAAAAGACTAAAGAGAAGAAAAGTGCTGCAGAACATAAAGGCGAAGCAGTCATGAAGGCTGAGCGTCAGCAGTATAAACCAGTCGGAAAGATGGACCTTGATCAGCTGAATAAGCCAGCTGCAAAGAAAGCTGCTGCTCCTGTTGAGAATAAACCTACCCCTGCTGCTGCCGTAGAACCTGCAGAGGAGAAGAAAAAGGTAGAGAAACATGATGCAAGCAAGAAGCCTGCTGTAAAAAAAGAAGAGGCTAAACCTGTAGCTCCAAAGGTTGAGAAACCTGTTGAGATGAAGGCTGAACCTAAAAAGAATGAAACTCCTGTAGCTAAGGCTGAGGTAAAGGCTGAGCCTAAGGTGCAGGCTGAACCAGCAGCTTCTAATACTCCAGCTGAACCTGCTACTGCAGAGGAGAAGAAAGATAATGGCTTGTTCCAGACCAAGAATGAGAAGAAAATCTTGAATACTCCTAAGGTGAATGTCTTAGGTAAGATTGACCTCAGCACTTTGAACCAGAGTACCCGCCCTAAGAAGAAGAGTAAGGAGGAACGCCGTAAAGAGCGTGAAGAGAAAGCTGGTCAGGGTAATGGTCAGGGCAAGAAGAAACGCGTTCGTATTAACAAGGAACGTGTTGATATCAATGCTGCCGCTAATCAGCAGCAGAACCAGAATGGTAAGAAAGGTAATAACAACAATGGCGGTGGCAACAAGAATGCGGGTAAGAAGAACCGCAATCGTAATCAGAAGCCTTTAGAGGTTGATGATGAGGCTGTAGCACGCCAGGTAAAGGAGACACTTGCACGTTTGACAAGCAAGAGTCAGAATAAGAAGGGTGCTAAATACCGTAAAGAGAAGCGTGATGCTGTTCAAGAACGTCTGAATGCAGAGGCAAAGGCAGAACGCAAGGAAAGTAAGATATTGAAGTTGACAGAGTTTGTTACTGTTTCAGAGTTGGCAACAATGATGAACGTTCCTGTAACAAATGTCATCTCAACCTTGATGTCTGTAGGTATCATGGTGTCTATCAACCAGCGTCTTGATGCAGAGACTATCAACCTTGTTGCTGATGAGTTCGATTTCAAGACAGAGTATGTTAGTGCTGAAGTACAGGAAGCTGTTAGTGAAGAGGAGGATGATGAGAACGATCTCGTGTCACGTGCTCCAATCGTGACTGTCATGGGTCATGTTGACCATGGTAAGACTTCTTTGCTCGACCATATCCGTAATACGAATGTAATTGCTGGTGAGGCAGGTGGTATTACCCAGCACATCGGTGCTTATGGTGTGACACTTGAGAATGGTCGTAAGGTTACCTTCCTTGATACTCCGGGTCACGAAGCATTTACTGCTATGCGTGCTCGTGGTGCACAGGTTACTGATATTGTGATTATCATCATTGCTGCAGACGACTCTGTGATGCCTACTACCAAGGAGGCTATTGCTCATGCACAGGCAGCAGGTGTTCCTATGGTATTTGCAATCAATAAGATTGATAAGCCAGGAGCTAATCCTGATAAGATTCGTGAGGACTTGTCACAAATGAATCTGCTCGTTGAAGAGTGGGGTGGTAAGTATCAGTGTCAGGAAATCAGTGCTAAGAAGGGTATCGGAGTGAACGAACTTCTCGACAAAGTCCTTCTTGAAGCTGATATGATGGACCTCAAAGCTAACCCTAACCGTAAGGCTACAGGTACTATCATTGAGTCTTCACTTGATAAGGGTCGTGGTTATGTAAGTACGGTTCTTGTATCTAATGGTACTTTGAAGATTGGTGATAATGTTATCGCTGGTACTTCATGGGGTCGTATCAAGGCTATGTTCAATGAGCGTAACCAGCGTATTGAGAGTGCTGGACCAGCAGAGCCTGCAATCATCCTCGGTCTGAATGGTGCACCAACAGCTGGTGATACCTTCCATGTTATGGAGACAGAGCAGGAGGCACGTGAGATTGCAAACAAGCGTGAACAGTTGCAGCGTGAGCAAGGCTTGCGTACACAGACTCGTCTTACCCTGTCTGATATCTCTCACCGAATCGCTCGTGGTGAGTTCCATGAGATGAATATCATTGTGAAGGGTGATACTGATGGATCTATCGAGGCATTGTCTGACTCATTCATCAAACTATCAACTGAGAAGGTTAATGTTAACGTTATCAGTAAGGCTGTAGGTCAGATATCTGAGAACGATGTTATGTTAGCATCAGCTTCAGACGCTGTTATCGTCGGCTTCCAGGTTCGTCCTTCTGCTGATGCACGCCGTTTGGCTGACCGTGAGGGTGTAGAAATCAATACTTACTCTGTCATCTATGATGCTATCGACGATGTTAAGTCAACGATGGTGGGTATGCTTGACAAGGTGAAGAAGGAGATTGTCACTGGTCAGTTTGAGGTTAAACAGGTCTTCAAGATTTCCAAGGTTGGAACTGTTGCCGGTGGTATGGTTACTGAAGGTAAGGTTCACAGCAAGGATAAGGGGCGCGTAGTCCGTGACGGAATCGTTATCCATACAGCTCCTATTGATGCTTTGAAGCGTTATAAGGACGATGTGAAGGAGGTCGCTACAGGACTTGAATGTGGTATCTCACTTGTCAATTACAATGATTTACAGGTGGGTGATATCATCGAAACCTTCACGGAGATTGAGGTTGAACAGAAATTGTAACAATATAAAAAACCGTCTTTTCTCCATCAAAGGAGTAAAGGCGGTTTTTTCTTCATGGTAACAAATGTTGCCATTGGTCTTTGTGGCATACATATTGTATGTTCACAGAGTGTATCTAAGTATTGAGAATAGAGATGGTGGGAACTAAGAACTTATTGCTGGATGAATTGAAACGATAGGTTTGAATGAATTAAACAATAGGTATAGGAAAGACAGATAGTGTATTTGGATGGGCTAAACGTTAGAGGTAACGAAGCATACTGAAAAGATAGGTATTCTCTTTAACCCTTCTAACTCCCTCTAACTCTTTTGACTCCTGAGTATTCTCCCTCTCTTTAATCACAAAAAACAAATGTCTGAGAACAAGAATAATGAATTTGTAAAGAAAGTCGCAGAGCAGAAGTATGAGTTCGGCTTTACGACTGATGTACATACGGAGGTCATTCCGAAAGGTCTGAACGAAGATGTCGTTCGACTTATTTCGCAGAAGAAAGGGGAACCAGAGTGGCTCCTCGATTTTCGTTTGAAGGCTTTCCGTTACTGGCAGACACTCCCTATTCCAAGTTGGGGACACTTGCATTTGCCAGAGTTACATCTGCAGGATATCTCCTATTATGCTGATCCATTAGCGAAGAAGCCTAAGAACAAGGAGATTGATCCAGAGTTAGCAAAGACTTTTGATAAGTTAGGTATTCCATTGGAAGAGCGTCTTGCATTGAGTGGTACGGCAGTTGATGCCATTATGGACTCGGTGTCAGTGAAGACTACTTTTAAGAAGCAGTTGGCTGAGAAGGGTATCATCTTCTGCTCTATCGGTGAGGCAGTTCAGGAGCATCCAGACTTGATACGTAAGTATCTTGGAAGTGTTGTTCCTTATCGTGACAACTATTCTGCAGCACTCAACTCTGCGGTCTTTAGTGATGGTTCCTTTGTATATATCCCTAAGGGCGTTCGTTGTCCAATGGAACTTAGTTCGTATTTCCGTATCAATGCGGTTAATACTGGTCAGTTCGAACGTACATTGATTGTAGCTGATGATGATTCGTATGTTAGCTATCTTGAGGGCTGTACTGCTCCTATGCGTGACGAGAATCAGTTGCATGCAGCAGTAGTTGAAATCGTTGTCTTGGACAATGCAGAAGTAAAATACTCTACTGTTCAGAACTGGTATCCAGGTGATGAAAATGGTAAGGGTGGTGTCTTGAACCTTGTTACAAAGCGTGGTGAACTTCGTGGTGTAAACTCAAAACTGTCATGGACACAGGTAGAGACAGGTTCGGCAATAACTTGGAAATATCCTTCTTGTGTGTTGAAGGGTGATAACTCACAGGCAGAATTCTATTCTGTTGCTGTAACAAATAACTACCAAGAGGCTGATACGGGTACGACGATGATTCACATGGGTAAGAATACCAAGAGTACAATCATCTCTAAGGGTATCTCTGCTGGTCATAGCCAGAACTCTTATCGTGGCTTGGTTCGTGCTACAGCCAATGCTGAGAATGCCCGCAACTATTCAAGTTGTGACTCTCTTCTCTTAGGTTCTGACTGCGGTGCTCACACATTCCCTTATATGGATATTCATAACGATACAGCCATTGTTGAGCATGAGGCTACCACTTCTAAGATTAGTGAAGATCAGCTTTTCTATTGTAATCAGCGTGGTATTCCTACTGAAGATGCTGTTGGTTTGATTGTCAATGGTTATGCTAAGGACGTACTCAATAAGCTTCCAATGGAGTTTGCCGTTGAGGCACAGAAGCTTCTCTCTGTAACACTTGAAGGAACAGTAGGATAATATAACTGAATAAACAACATGCGAAAGGTCATTCTTATCACGTCTGGCTTGCTGCTTACAACAATGCTTCAAGCCCAATCATGGCAGTTAAAACCATGGGAGAAGTATCTTATTGAGAAGCATGTGAAGCAGGATACAGCAATTACATGCCAGTCAGTGATGGGATTACCATCGACACCCAAGCCCTTTGAAACTCGTCTCTACCGTACAGTTACAGGCTCGGAGATGATAGGTAACCTACCACGTTACAAGAAAAAATCAAAGTCTTTCTTGGGTTATAATGACTCTGCGCCATCGCTTTTTGAAGAGCAGAGAGAACAAGAAAAAACAGAGAAGATGGCTCGTGGTGAGTATCATACCTCTGATTTCGTATTCGACATGTTGTTAGATTTCGTTAATATATTTTTAGTGAAGAAAAAATAAAGCAAAGATAATATGTTAGAAGTAAGAAACCTGCATGCAACCATCGCAGGAAAAGAAATATTAAAAGGTATCAACCTCACAATTAAAGATGGTGAGATTCATGCTATTATGGGTCCTAATGGATCTGGTAAGTCAACACTAAGTGCAGTACTTACAGGTAATCCTCTCTATGAGGTAACTGATGGTATGGCATTGTTTAATGGCAAGAATCTCTTGGAGATGAAGCCTGAGGATCGCTCTCATGAGGGACTCTTCTTGTCTTTCCAGTATCCAGTAGAGATACCTGGCGTAAGTATGACTAACTTCATGAAGGCTGCTATAAATGCAAAGCGTGCCTATGAAGGATTAGAACCAATGAAGGCTGCAGAGTTTATGGCACTCATGCGTGAGAAGCGTCAGTTAGTTGGTATGGACTCAACACTCTCTCGCCGTAGTGTAAACGAGGGTTTCTCTGGTGGTGAGAAGAAGCGCAACGAGATTTTCCAAATGGCAATGTTGGAGCCAAAGCTTAGTATTCTTGATGAGACAGACTCTGGTCTTGATGTTGATGCTATGCGTATCGTGGCTGAGGGTGTAAACAAGATGCACAATGAAACTACTTCAGCTATTGTTATCACACACTATGAGCGTCTGTTAGAGATGATTAAGCCAGATGTTATCCATGTGCTTTATAAAGGTCGTATCGTGAAGACTGCAGGTCCTGAACTTGCAAAGGAGATTGAACAGCGCGGATACGATTGGATTAAGGAAGAGGTTGACGCAGAGGAATAATCGGTGGCTTAAGAGTGTCTTGTAGTTCTAATAAAAATAGTATTACGAGTGGCATTAGTCCCGCTATCCTTTAGATAAAACCTCCAAAAAGAAATTACAATGCAAAGCGAAAAACAATATATAGACCTCTATACAGAGGCGCAGCAACTCATCAAAGAGCATGCTGCACCTGTGCTCAATGAGGTACGCGATAAGGCTTTTGAAGACTTCCGTCGACAGGGCTTTCCTACCAAGAAGGTGGAACGCTATAAGTACACGGATATGCAGAAGCTCTTTGAACCTGATTATGGATTGAATCTCAACCGCCTTGAGATTCCTGTTAATCCTTATGATACCTTCAAGTGCGATGTTCCAAATCTCAGCACTTCTCTTTATTTCATAGTGAATGATCAGTTCTACAGTAAGTCACTTCCAAAGGCAAAGCTTAATGATGGTGTCATTGTTGACAGCTTGAATCATGTAGCAACTGAGCATCCAGAGTTGGTTGCAAAGTATTATGGTCGTCTTGCCAATACTGAGGCTGATGCGATAACAGCTTTGAATACAATGCTTGCACAAGATGGTCTTTTTATCTATGTGCCTAAGAATGTACAGCTTGAGCGTACCATACAAGTAATCAATATCCTTCGTTCAGATGTTGACTTGATGGTCAATCGTCGAGTACTCATTGTTCTTGAAGAAGGTGCTAAGGCGCAGTTCCTCTTCTGTGACCACGCTGCTGACGACCGTAACTTCCTTGCTACACAGGTAATCGAAGCCTACGTAGGAGCGAATGCCAATCTTGAGTTGAACTGTCTTGAGGAAACGCATGCAAAGAATGTACGCGTGTCGAATGTATATATCGAGCAGCAGCGTGATTCACGTGCAAGCCACAATGTCATTACATTGCATAACGGAGTTACTCGCAATATGCTCGACCTTGTTTTCAAGGGAGAGGGTAGCGAATGTTTCTGTAATGGTTGTGTGATAGCTGATAAGAGTCAGCATGTTGACAACAATACGCTTATCGACCATCAAGTACCTCATTGCACAAGTAACGAACTTTACAAGTACGTACTTGATGATAATGCAGTAGGTGCTTTCGCAGGTCGTGTGCTTGTTCGCAAGGGTGCGCAGAAGACGCTTTCACAAGAGAACAACCGTAACCTCTGCGCCAGTAAGACAGCTCGTATGTTCACCCAGCCAATGCTTGAGATTTATGCTGATGATGTTCAGTGTAATCATGGTTCAACGGTAGGACAGCTTAATGATGCTGCGCTCTTCTACATGCAGCAGCGTGGTATTGATAAGAAAGAAGCAAAGCTCCTCCTTGAGTTTGCCTTTATCAATGAGGTAATCGACAAGATGGAGCTTGAACCATTGCGCGACCGTCTCCACCATTTGGTAGAGAAGCGTTTCCGTGGTGAGCTTGATAAGTGTGAAGGTTGCGATTTGTGTAAGTAATTTGGTATTAGGCTAATTGGGCTTATTAGCCTTATTAGCCCAATTAGCCCAATTAGCCCAATAAAAGATGTACGATATTACGAAAGTTCGGGAATCCTTCCCAATTCTCTCCCGCACCGTCTATGGTAAACCCCTGGTTTATCTTGACAATGGTGCCACCACACAGAAACCGCTCTGTGTGTTGGATGCTATGCGGGAAGAATACCTCAATGTAAATGCCAATGTGCACCGTGGTGTACACTGGATGTCACAACAGGCTACCGACTTGCACGAGGCAGCACGTGAGACAGTGCGGAAGTTTATCAATGCTCGTTCAACAACTGAGATTGTCTTCACACGTGGTACGACAGAGAGTTTGAATCTCGTTGCTTCCAGTTTTGTAGAAGGTTGTATGAAGGAGGGTGATGAAGTGATAGTTTCTACCATGGAGCATCACTCAAACATTGTGCCTTGGCAGCTGCAGGAAGAGCGCAGGGGGATTGTGCTAAAGGTTATTCCAATGACCGATGAGGGTGAACTTCAGCTTGAAGAATACGAGAAACTCTTCACCGAACGTACAAAACTTGTTAGTGTAACGCAGGTAAGTAATGTTCTTGGCACCATCAATCCTGTAAAGGAGATGATTCGCATTGCCCACGAACATGGTGTTCCTGTAGTAGTGGATGGTGCGCAAAGTGTTCCTCACTTTGCCGTTGATGTACAAGACTTAGATTGCGACTTCCTCGCTTTTAGTGGTCATAAGGTGTATGGTCCGACAGGTGTGGGCGTTCTTTATGGTAAAGAAGAGTGGCTCGACCGACTACCTCCATATCAAGGTGGTGGTGAGATGATAGAGCGTGTTAGCTTTGAGAAGACAACCTTTGAGCGTCCACCTTTGAAGTTTGAGGCTGGAACACCTGATTATATTGCAACGCATGGACTTGCAACCGCCCTCGATTATGTTACTTCCTTGGGGATGGATAACATCCTTGCTCATGAGCAGGACCTCACACGTTATGCACTTCAGCAACTTCGTGAGATAGAGGGTATGCACATCTATGGACATCGTAATGACAGCGGGGATGCTGTTATCAGTTTCAATGTCGGTGATATTCACCACATGGACCTTGGTACATTGCTCGACCAGTTAGGTATTGCTGTCCGCACGGGTCATCATTGTGCACAACCTTTGATGGATCGCCTTGGTATCCTTGGTACTGTTCGTGCCTCCTTCGGATTATATAACACACGTGAGGAAGTGGATGCTTTGGTAGCAGGTATCAAGCGTATTGTAATGATGTTTTAAGGAAATAAGTAGATTCAAACAGGCGTTTATATGCGTTTCATTACGCTTATGAACGCCTGTTTTCTTGCAGATATACAAGGTATACACCGAGGTTCTTATCCCTTCTTGCACTTATAAAGGCTGAAGACAAACCAAATAAGGAAGACTCCTTGTAATAGTAATGATGAAACAATCGGGAATATAGTCAGAATCAAAGCCAACTGAGCTTGCGTGATATAGGAAGCCTGCTTGCTACTCACTTCCCGTTCGAGGACAGAGCTGTAATAATTACGTAGCCACTCTACTGGAGTTTGGAACCATGCAGCTGCGTCTGCGAAGAAACGACTAAGCTCGTTGTACGATGCGTTACGCTCTGTGAGAATCAATTCTTTTTTCATATTCTTTGTTCTTTAATTGTTGCTATATATAAATGATGTGTAAAACATTCCTTGGTTTACGTTTGCAAAATTAGTTGTGAGTTGTGCAAGGAATGTTCACTCTGCGAAAAATGTTTGTTATATAAAATTAAAACGAAAGGTTCTTTAACTTTTAAAACCTATTGCTCATGCTGAAAAGTCATTATTATGAAAGCCTTATAGAGGCTGGTTGCGACGAAGCAGGTAGAGGATGCCTTGCTGGAAGTGTCTATGCTGCAGCCGTTATCCTACCACCCGATTATCAGAATGAGTTGTTAAACGACTCAAAGAAGCTGACGGCAAAGAAGCGTTATGCACTTCGTGAGGAAATTGAGCGAGATGCTAT
>ERZ1699249.45-NODE-45-length-14763-cov-2.835269_pt1 | contig 14763 bp, 13 predicted proteins | sample MGYA00581527_ERZ1699249 | MGnify/ENA primary metagenome ERZ1699249 (study PRJEB42319, sample SAMD00040308) | human oral metagenome | material: saliva | host: Homo sapiens | study: EMG produced TPA metagenomics assembly of PRJDB4115 data set (Metgenomic analysis of... | reverse complement strand
AATATTAACCAACGACGGATAGGAAGCAGATGTCAGTTCGCCCCACAGTTTGAGGTGCTTAAGATGCGCTTCCAAGAGGTCGTTCAATTCCTTTCCTCCTGCCTGAGCGGTGATGCCTTTGTCGTTCTGACAATAGTAATACAAGCCCGCAGCAGTAGTTGCCACTACCTTTGCCTGCTGCAATAAGTAAGGATAAGTGTAGACATCTTCAAACACTCTGCCCTCTGGAAAGCGCGTCTGTGCAAAGAGTTCACGACGAAAAAGCTTATTGCAAGCATAGGTGTGGAGGTAAGCCCCGCCCAACCAATAGTCACGAATAGAACCGATTGTTGTGTCCGTAAAGGTCAGCAGTCGTTGCCTCGTCGCACTTCCGTAATACAGCATAGCAGGATATTCAAGGATATCATAGTCTGGATGTGCAGCCAAGACAGCCAACAACGCATCGTATGTACCCCCAGCAACGAAGTCATCAGAGTCGACAAAGGTGAGAAAATCCCCTGTTGCCACTTCTATTCCTGCGTTTCTTGCTGCCGAAAGACCCTTGTTCTTTTGGTGGATAAGCCTACAATTCCCCTTGTTAGCGGTCATGTCTTCAGCTATCTTCCCAGAGGAATCTGTCGACCCATCATCAATGAGAATGACCTCTATCCTCTTATCCATCTGTGTTAACACACTCTCCAAACATCTCTGGAGTGTGTCTTCAACGTTGTAGATGGGGATGATGATAGATAATCTCATGTAATAATTGTTTGATGCAAAAATAATAAAAAACTTTTAAATCCGTTAGTTAATGTGATGAAAAAAGCCTCTAATACTGACAGCTATTTGCATATCTTGAAGTACATCAGCCTCTTTGGTGGTGTACAGGTGCTGAATGTGCTGATTGGTATCGTTCGCAATAAGTTTGTTGCTATGCTGCTCGGACCGCAGGGAGTAGGACTTATCTCGCTTTTTAATTCCACAACCAAGCTCATCAGTGACTCTACGAACTTTGGAATATCGATGAGTGCTGTGCGCAATATCTCAGAGGATTACGACCAGAATAATGAGGAGAAGCTGACGAAAGACATTGCCCTTGTACGTTCATGGAGCCTGCTTGCTGCCTTGTTGGGATTCTTTATCTGCATTTTCCTGAGTCCGTTGCTTAGCCGTTACACCTTTTCGTGGGACGGACATACGCTTCATTTCATCCTTCTTTCTCCTTGTGTGGCATTGACTGCCTTAGCTGGAGGCGAGCTTGCTATCCTCAAGGGAGTCCGTAAGTTGCGTTCCTTAGCCGCTATATCGGTGTATAACGTGTTGGGAGCCTTAGTATTAACCGTTCCACTTTATTATTTCTTTGGTGATGCAGCCATTGTTCCTTCGTTGGTATTGATGGCATTGGTGCAACTCTTACTGACGATAATGGTTTCTCGTCGGCTCTATCCTTTCCACGTTTCCTTCCAAAAAACGTTCTTAGACAAGGGTTGGGGCATGATTCGTTTGGGTACAGCCTTTGTCTTTGCAGGCATCTTGGGCTCTGGTGCCGACCTGATTATCCGCAGCTATCTCAATAATGTTTCGGATATATCAACCGTGGGTTTCTATAATTCTGCCTTCATGATGACGATGGTTTATGCAGGTATGATCTTCTCTGCAATGGAAACTGACTACTTTCCACGCCTTTCTGGGGCAAACAACTTGAAGTTTACTTTTAATCAGATTGTCAACCGACAGATAGAAGTGACACTCCTTCTCATCTCTCCTTTGCTTACTTTCTTCCTCTTATTCCTGCCCCAGCTGATTCTTTTCCTTTATTCTGATAAGTTCCTTCCAGCCCTCAGCATGGCGCAAGTGTTGGTGTTAGCGATGTATATCCGTGCTATCCGCCTCCCTGTAGAGTATATTCCTTTGGCAAAGGGCGACTCAAAATCCTATCTACTCTTAGAGGGATTGTATGACATTTTCCTTGTTTCACTCGTACTACTTGGCTTTTGGAAGTGGGGACTCTTCGGTGCAGGATTAGGCATAGCAGGAGCAGGGCTGCTCAATCTTGTCTGTGTCTATGGCTATGCTTACGCTCGTTATGGTTATCGTCTGTCCTCATCAGTGATGCGCTATGCCGCAATTCATTTCTCAATCGGACTCCTTGTGCTTCTTTGTGTGCGTTCTGATGACGAGTGGATACGCTGGGGTGTAGCCAGTTTGTTATGCGTTGTCAGTACGATAGTTTCTCTCCGTGTGATGAAAGCGAAGTCGGGACTATGGAATGCCTTAGTAAATAAAGTGAAGAATAAGTTTGTTCGCCATGCCAAAGATTAGTATACTTGTAGCCGTTTATAACACAGCAGCTTACCTACCGCAATGCCTTGACTCGCTGTTGTCGCAGACCTTGAAGGACATTGAGGTTCTTTGTGTCGATGATGCGTCAACGGATAAGTCATTGGAGATTCTCCACCAGTATGCTGAAAAGGACGAGCGTGTGAAGGTTTTTGCGCTGAAAGAGAATCATGGAATAGGCTATGCTCGAAACATGGCACTGTCCAATGCCTCAGGAGATTATATCTGTTTTGTGGACAGTGACGATTGGTTGGCTTCAACGGCACTTGAGAAAGTATGTGAAGCCTTCACCGATGAGGTTGATTCCGTACTCTTTCAGGTTGTTCATCATTACGAGAATGGAGAGGAAAAGGTCTTTCCTATGCCTCATTTCGACACGTTGTTAGGCGCAGAGGCTTTTAAGGAGAGCCTCACATGGAAGATACATGGTGTGTATGCAATTAGAGGAGATATCCACCATACCTATCCTTATGACGACACACTTCTGACCTATAGCGATGAGAATGTAACACGTATTCATTATCTAAAGTCTCGTAAAGTAGCTTTTTGTGAGGGCGTTTATTATTATCGACAGCACACTTCTTCCACAACACATAACATCAGTGTTCGCCGTTTCGACTTTCTCTTAGCGAACGAGAGTATGCGTCGTCAGCTCCTTTCTTTGGGTGCATCTGAGGAGACCCTCCGTTGTTTCGAGACGGTGAGATGGCTCAACTTAGTGGGTCTTTATATGTTCTATTTCCTTCATCGCCATGAACTCTCCGCAACCGACCGCCAGCATGGTTTGTCTGTCATGCACCATGTTTGGCAAACCATCAATCTTCGGCAAGTAAGCCCTTCAATCAAAAGGAAGTTCGGTTATCTGCCCCTCCGCTGTTCGTGGTCCCTTTTCCGTTTGCAGGAAGAAGTCTACTTCTGGCTGAGGGGGGTTGTGGGGAGGAATAAATAGCCTCACCCCCAACCCCTCTCCGAAAGGAGAGGGGCGTAATTACCGAGATAACCCTATAGGTTTAGGAGGGTTAATCCTTAAGCAAATTGTTTCCCAGCACTCCCCCCTCTGTAGGAGAGGGGGTGATTACCGCGATAACCCTATAGGTTCAGGAGGGTTAATCCTTAAGCAAATTGTTTCCCAGCACTCCCCCTCTCTGTAGGAGAGGGGGTTGGGGGGTGAGGCTTTTGTTAGTATCAAAAACCTTGACATTTTCTTTAATAAGATCCCTGAAATAAGGGTGAAAAACACGTATTGTGAGCTGGTTTGCAACTAACAGGAAATCAAGAGGTTATAAAATACGAAAGTAAAAGGTGCTTAATAAGGGTTCAAAAGGGCGTTAGTAAGGGTCTTAAAGGGCACCTTTTGCAAGCCAAAAGGGCGTTAATTCGAATGGAATTAACGCCCTTTTATTTTTCAAGGTTTGAATTTCCTTTACAATACAGAGGGACAAAAGAAGACAGAAGAATAAAAAACAAAGATTATGTGTTTTATTGCCACAAGCAACTTATTAAGTCGTCAACTTGTTAACTCATCCACTCGTTCTTATGTTACTATGTCTTCCTCACAAGCAACTTGTTTACTCGTCAACTCGTCAACTTGTTCTTATGTTACTATGTCTTCCTCACAAGCAACTTGTTTACTCGTCAACGCGTCAACTCGTCTCCTTGTCAACTTAACTCATCTAATCCTGGAAGTAAACTCTCTTCACGCGATTGCTGATAGTCGTTAGCACCTCATATGGAATGGTGTCAAGCGTATCGCTGAGAACGGTGACAGGGAGGTGGTCGCCGAAGATTTCGACACTGTCGCCTTCCTTACAATCGATGCCAGTAACGTCAATCATCGCTACGTCCATACAGATGTTGCCGACGTACTCTGCCTTCTGCCCATTCACCAAACAGTAGCAGTGGCGGTTGCCCAAATGGCGGTTTAAGCCGTCAGCGTAGCCGATTGGAATTGCTGCAATCACACTGTCATGGTCGATTGTTCCCTTGCGAGAATAGCCTACCGTGTCACCAGCTGGTACGTTACGCAGCTGCAGGATGGTAGTCTTCAACGTAGAGATATTGTTGATTGTCTTGTTCGTTCGTGGGTTGATACCATACAAGCCTAAGCCCAATCGACACATATCCATCTGACGTTCAGGGAAGTGCTCGATGCCTGAAGAGTTGTCCATGTGGCGGATAATCTTATGGCTGAAAGCAGCTTGAAGCTTCTTACTACCCTCATCGAAGAGCGCAAACTGATGAGCAGAGAACTCGTCGAAGTTGTCAGCATCAGAGCCAACGAAGTGAGAGAAGACCGAACGAGGGATGATAGCGTTCTGTTGTTTCAGTCGCTTAATCAGTTCGTCCATATCCCTCTGTGGGTCAAAGCCTAATCGGTGCATGCCCGTATCGAGCTTAATATGAACAGGGAAGCCCGTGATACCCTCCTTCTGTGCAGCCTTCACGAGTGCATCCATGAGTCGGAAGCTATACACCTCTGGCTCAAGGTCGTAGTCGAAGAGCGTCTTAAAGGAAGTCATCTCTGGGTTCATAATCATGATATTGCTTGTGATACCGTTCTTACGGAGCGTCACACCCTCATCAGCAACAGCCACAGCGAGGTAGTCAACACGATGATCCTGTAAGGTCTTTGCTATCTCTACCGCACCAGCTCCATAGGCATCAGCCTTAATCATACAAACCAATTTCGTCTCTGGTTTGAGGAAAGAGCGATACCAATTGAGGTTGTCAACAACGGCATTGAGGTTTACCTCCAACACTGTTTCATGCACCTTCTTCACCAAGAGTTCTGTCAGTCGGTCGAAACCAAACTGTCGTGCGCCCTTCAATAAGATTACCTCATCGTGCAAGTTAGCAAAGACATCGCTGTGGATAAAGGAGTTGACGGTAGCAAAGAAATGCTTTTCGCCTAAATGCTTAAAGGCAGAACGCTGTGCCAACAGTCCTTCACCAATACCGATAAACTTCTCAACACCACGCTTCTCGCAGAGGAAAGCCACCTTATTATATAGGTCTTTATCTGTGTCACCACTCTGCAGGATATCGCTCAGAATCAATGTGCGACGACGTCCCTTATGGTCAGGACGACGATTCATGAAGTCGAGTGCAATATCGAGTGAGTTGAAATCAGAGTTATAAGAATCGTTGATAAGCGTACAGCCATGCTGTCCCTCCTTCACCTCCAAGCGCATAGCGACCGGCTCTAACTGTGCCATTCGCTCGCTGATAGTAGCAGGGGTGAGTCCTAAATGGAGTGAAACAACTGCGCAGGTGATAGAATTCTCAACGCTGGCATCGTCAATGAAAGGTAGTTTATATTGTCCTTCCGTCTGTCCTTTCCATACATATGAAACGGTTGTTTCAATGTCTTTCTTCTCGATAGCTTTGATATAGAAGGCTACCTCCGTATTCTTTACAGACCAATCGAGCTTCTGACCCTTATAATCATACTGGCTTAAACACTGTGCCATTACCTCATTATCGGCAGAATAGACGATTGCCTCGGTGTCGTGGAAGAGCTTTATCTTCTCGTGGCACTTAGCTTCTAAGGAAGGGAAGTTCTCTTGATGGGCAGTACCTAATGTGGTGAAGACACCGATAGTAGGCTGGATGATGTCGCGCAAAGCCATCATCTCGCCGGGTTGACTGATACCTGCTTCAAACACTCCGACCTGTGTATTCTCGTTTAAGAGCAGTACTGACAGTGGAACACCTATCTGTGAATTATAGCTACGAGGTGAACGTGTGACCACCATCTGCGGAGAAAGCAACTGATAAAGCCACTCCTTGACCATCGTCTTACCATTAGAACCCGTGATGCCGACTATCGGAATCAAGTATTCATCACGATGACGTTCAGCTAATCGCTGCAAAGCTTCCAGCGAACCAACCACCTTTAAGAAGTTAGAATCAGGATAACGAGTTGCCCAATCCTCAGGCACTACCTCCACGACAAAGTTTCTTACACCCCTTGCATAGAGTTCTGGGATGTAATTCTGTCCGTCGTTACGCTCAGTTTTGAGCGCAAAAAACAATGTTTCTTCAGGGAAACACAGAGAGCGACTGTCGGTAAGTACAAAGCTTATATTTGCATCCTTATTACCATAACGGCGTGCGCCAATGAGCGTCGTTACTTTCTCAATAGTATAATTCATTACTATCTAAATTGTTTTATTCTTATGCAAAGATAGTGAAAAGTCTTAATACAGCGTATTATCCTTGCTGTTTTTTCGTCTTATCATTTAATATAATATCGGTGAGCGCACTTAGGACACACTCCTTTTATCATATAATTGATGGATGATTGTTCGTATCCTGCAGGCAACTCGACCTGTGGAATGTGTATGTCATTGAGGCAATAGGTGCGATGGCAACGCTCACAATAGAAGTGTACGTGCATGTCTTCATCTTCTTCATCGTCATCGCTGAGACATAATTCGTAGCGGACTATATCATTTCCGTCTTCCAACTGATGTACTAAATGTTGCTGTTTGAACAATGATAGTGTACGGAAAATATTTGACTTGTCAATCGTTTGAATCTTTGCTTCCAACTCTTTTATAGAGGCTGGGTTGTCCAATCCTGACAGTGTTCGTGCTATGAGAATGCGATTTGCGGTCAGTCTAATACCATGTGCTTTCAGCAGTGCTTCGATCTGCTTGTCATTCATTTCTTCCATAGTTATAAATTCAATTCTATATTGGGATATTTTAGTTCCAACATCTTGGCTTTTTCCTTTGTTTTCTTTATGAAATCCTGATAAGCCGCAGCCTCTGGATGAAACGGGCGGTGCGCCAATGCCTCTTTGATAGGTCGCCATTCCTCCATAAACTGTTTGGCTTCTGCAGAGAAACAGGTTGCTACAAGCTGTTCCCAGATGTATTCTACAGCCTGCTCGTTGGGGTGCAGCATATCTGCTTTGTTGAAATGATAGTCGCGCAGTTCGTCGTTGACAATCTCATAGGCTGGGAAGTAATAGACCCTCCCACCTTCTTCCTTAATCACCTTGTCGGCAGCCAACAGCAGCACAGCCTTTGACAATTGACTTCCGTGATAGCCATATTTGGCATAACGGATAGGGCTGACCGTGATGATGACATTGACCTTTGGATTCGCTTGGCGTAGTAGGGTGATCGCCTCGCGCAGTGCGTCGGCACACTCCTCAACCGTAAGTTCGCGCTCTTCAAACTCTCGTTGTGGACGTTTCTGGCAGTTGTCAACAATCTCGCCTGTAGCTCGCTCCACATAGACATGGTTGGTTCCAAATGTGAATACGGCTGTGTCAAACGTATGGTTTGCCACCTTCTTCACCGTATGTAGCACTGAAACAGGGTTATACATCACACCGAAGGGATTTACCATGGCACGAAACTTCTCTTCTACGAATCGCTTACCAATATTGTCGGCAAAGCACGACCCTACAAAAAGAATCCGCTCACAAGGTTCCAACTCAAATGTTGGACGGGGGATGTTGACAATTGTTCTAAATTCCATTGAGCGCAAAGGTAAGAAAAAAATGGATAGAATACTCAAACGGAAAGAATATTTTTCATACTTTTTATTGCTTAAATATTCATATCAGAGAATTATTCTGTAAGATAATGTTCAATCTCATATATTATTTGTATATTTGCCCTACTTATAAGCTTATTGTTTTTAAGTTGAGTAATGATATGGATCAAAAGACATTAGAGTTTGTTACTTATTGCATCGGCAAGTTGTCTGTAATGCTGAAACTACCACAACAAGAAGTGTATCGTAGGTTGAAAACCTCTGGTATACTGGATGAATATATTGTGCCTTCTTATGATGTCTTGCATACATTCGGCTCTCGTTATTTGATGGAAGATTTAACGGAATACATGAAAGAGAAAGGAGTTTTATAAGATATGAAACTGTATCATTCTTCTAATACAAGCATTGAGCAACCAGATACTTTACACTCACGAAAGTATTTGGACTTTGGATGTGGATTTTATCTGACGTCTATATATGATCAGGCGGTGCGATATGCACAACGCTTTAAGCGTAGGGGGAACGAAGCGTGGCTGAATACCTATGAGCTGAACTTGGCAGATGAAGCACAATGGATAATAAAGAAATTTGGTTCTTATGACCAAGAATGGCTTGATTTTGTGGCACAATGTCGTGATGGAAAAGATAGCTGTAATTATGATATGGTAGTTGGTGGTATTGCCAATGATAAGGTCATTCTTACATTAGATAGGTATTTTATGGGCGAGTTATCTCAGGAAGAGGCATTAGGATTATTGAAGTTTGAGAAGCCTAATATACAATATTGTATTCGTTCTGAGAAGATGTTGAGAAGTTGTCTCGTTTTTATAGGAAGTGAAAAGATATGAATGAGGATAGTACGCAGATTATAAAAAGCGCACGATGTGCAAGAGTTATTCAAACGCTTAGTACAATGTATGGAATATCTCTTAGTGAAGCAACTGATATGTATTATAATTCGGAAACCTCTAATATGATAGAAGAGGGGGTTGCAGATTTACATTGTCGCAGTGAGAAATATCTTTCTGAAGAAATCTGGAAAGAAGTTCACGAAACAAATTAATATTCCTAATGTACACATACAATTACCCACACCCAGCCGTAACGGCTGACTGTCTTGTTTTTGCCCGAAGTGATGAGGGGATGAAACTGCTGTTGATACAGCGGAAAAACGAGCCTTGTAAGGGGAAATGGGCATTCCATGGTGGCTTCATGGATATTGACGAAACAACGATTGATGCTGCTCGTCGTGAGTTGAAAGAAGAGACTGGTTTAGTGGTTGGCGAGCTGCATCGCGTTGGTATCTTTGATGCTGTCGACCGTGATCCACGCGAACGTATCATCACCGTGGCTTATTACGCGATACTTGACAAACCTGCAGAAGTCAGCGGTTTGGACGATGCTGCACAAGCAAAGTGGTTCTCCTTGACCGAACTTCCTGACTTAGCGTTTGACCATAAGGAAATTCTCCAAGAGGCAAAAAGGGTGTTAGGTGATGGCTGATAGGTGTTGGGTGGTCAATGAGAACAATAGGTTTAATTAGCCTAATTAGTCCAATTAGGCTAATTAGACAGATTCTCCTCCTTCTTCTTGGAAAGATTAGAATCTTTTATCAGTTTGTAAGTTCCCCAGAAACTCATAATTTGCAGTGTAATAATAGGTATCGTGGGCTTAAAATCTGTTCCCAATAACAATAAGCCATTGCCAATAATAAAGAGCAATAATATTAGAATAGTTCTTCTCATACCTTTAATTGCTTTTTAATTGTTAGTAAATTCTGTTTGCAAATATAAGTTATTTGGATGAAAGTTCCAAATTTATGCTGTGATTTTACGCATCAAATAATTTTCATGTAATATCGTTGTCATTTATTATTTTCAATAAACCTTGCTTTTATACTCCTTCACTCCCTACGCCATCGGTACCTCTGTCAGCAATATACCCTTAAATAAAGCCTCCATAACCTCCGTTCCTCCGTGTGAAATTTAACGTAGTAAGGCGAAGAAATATATTGACAAATCGTCCGAAGAAAAGGTCGGAATATATCTTAAAACCGACCAGCTTTAGTTCCTTTGTAAGTCCTTTGTTATCAATTAGTTGTAAAATAGACTTTCAAAAGGTGCTTAATTCGATTTCAAAAGGGCGTTAGTAAGCCTCTTAAAGGGCATCTTTTGCAAGCCAATTAGGCGTCTTTAAGAAGCCAAAAGAGCATGTGTCGGTTTTGAACTGCATGAAAATAGCTTACAATTCTCAACTAATAAGGGATTAAATGTTGTTGTTATACTCCTTTGCTCCCTGCACCATTGGTGCCTCTGTGGGTTGTGTATGTTTAAATAAAACCTCCGTGCCCTCCGTTTCTCTGTGTGACATTTCATCAAATCTCCTAAACTTAGACAGTAGCCTTATCGTTCCAAATGACTGAAGCGAGCAGACTTTACCACTCCTCATTCCGTATAAATCGCATTTTAGCGTGGATTTAACGTGTATTTCGTCACAATATATTAAAAAACGAATAGAAGTCATCTGCCATACGAAATAATTTAGTAATTTTGTCCTCGGTGGCTATTGTGGTTTCTGTTTGTAGTTCTTTAGAGCGCACAGGATAAAGGGGTAGAATTTCATTAATCACTGAATTTACAGATACTTATACCCCATTGAACTCAGGTTAATTAGTCGCTCAAATTCACGTATATTATCATTTCCTATATGAAGAAGCTTTTTTTATTTACGCTCCTTTGCGTAATAACGATGACAACACAAGCACAGACGAATCTCTCCGACTATCTTACGAAGCGAATGCCGAAGCGGGAGACGCGTGCCGTATGGCTGACGACACTTGCCAGTCTTGATTGGCCGAAGAACTACGCACGGTCAGAAGAAAGCATCAAACTGCAAAAGCAGGAACTCATTGACATTCTCGATAAATACCAGAAGGCAAATATCAACACCGTACTCTTGCAGGCGCGTGTGCGTGCAGCTACGATTTATCCGTCGGATATTGAGCCTTGGGACCAGTGTATCACTGGCGTTGAGGGTAGGGCACCGGGTTATGGCTACGACCCACTCGGCTTTGCTGTAGAGGAATGTCACAAACGTGGTATGGAAATTCACGCATGGATTGCGACGATTCCAGTGGGTGCAAAAAACTCATTGGGCTGTAGAACGCTGATGAAGAAGGGCTTTCGAATTAGAAACTTCTCAACGGGTTCTTATCTCGATCCTGCCGATCCCGGTGTCGCACCTTACCTTGCCTCTATCTGTGGAGAGATTGTAAGAAAGTATGATGTGGATGGTATCAACCTCGACTACATCCGTTACCCTGACGGATGGCCACGTCCTTCTTACCGTGATGGCGATACACCCGACCAGCGTCGCAGCAATATCACAGCTATTGTGCGTGCTATTCATGACGAGGTGAAAGCTATCAAACCGTGGGTGAAGATGTCGTGCTCGCCAATCGGTAAGCATGCCGACCTCAGTCGTTATAGTTCAAAGAATTTCAATGCCCACGATCGTGTTTCACAAGAGGCGCAGGAGTGGATGAGATTAGGGTTGATGGACCAGCTCTATCCGATGCAATACTTCCGTGGCGACAACTATTATCCTTTTGTTGCAGACTGGGTTGAGAATGCTTATAAGCGTGAGATTGTGACAGGTTTGGGTACTTACTTCCTCGATCCACGTGAGGGTAATTGGACTTTGGGCGACCTCACCCGCCAGATGTATGTGAGTCGTGACCTCGGAGTGGGACATGCTCACTTCCGTTCTTACTTCCTCACAGCTAATAAGCAGGGTGTCTACGACTTTGAGAAGCAGTTTAATGCTACGCTTTCTCTCCCTCATAAGATGCAGGGCGTTGTGTCAACGGCTGCCATGCCTTACGCTGTCAACTCCTCATTGGTAGAACGTCGAGAGGATAAGTCGGTGATTCTGAGGTGGAAGGCGGTCACTCCTTATTATAATATATACGCCAGCTATACCTATCCTGTTGATACTGAGGATGCGCGAAACCTGCTCTTTGCACGTTATACTGGGCAGACGCTGCAGTTGAAGAACGTGAATCCTAACCTCTATTTTGCGGTCAGAGGTATGGATCGTTACGGACTTGAAACGCCTGCTTTACAGGAGAATATGAAGTCTTCGATGCTTTCGAAGTCTCCTGCTACACTGCTCGCTAATGATGGTAACACCCTTACCCTGCCTGCTGCAGCAAAGCTAACGGATGCCGATCGTTATGTAATCCTCTCTTTGCAGGGTGTCATCCTCCGCATCGTTAACGCTAAATCGGTAAAAAACAACCAGTTATATATTGGCTCCCTGTCCGACGGTATGTATTCTCTCAAGGTCTATAACCACAAGAAAAAGTCCTTCATGTTAGGTTCGTTCATGGTTAAGAGGGCTTCGAAGTAGACGAGTTAACGGGTGGACGAGTTAACCAGTTGCTTGTAGACAGGGTAATTGTAGACAGAGTAACATGGTAAGTTGACAAGTTAACGAGTTGACAAGTTAACGAGTAGCTTGCGAAGGAAGACAAAGTAACAGGGTAAGTAGACGAGTCAACGGGTAGACAAGTTAATTAGTTGCTTGCGAAGAGTGACAAGATAACAGAAGAACAAGTTTATCCTTTATAACAAGTAACTCGTTTACTTGTCTACTCGTAAACTTGTTACTTGAAAGAACTTTGTTCCTCTGTTACTTTGTCTACAATTACCCTGTCTACAATCAACTGGTTCACTTGTCCACTCGTTACTCCGTCAAAAAAGCCCCTGATGCTTCACGCACCAGAGGCTTAGAGAGTCTTTTATATAATGAAAACCTGCGGTTCTTAGAAAGATGCCGCTTGTAATTCTGCTTTTATTCCGTCCAAACATGCTGCTAATCGCTCGTAGGTTTTCTCACCAGCATTTTTGATACCGCTGCTATACTGGCGCATCAAAGACGGATTGATACCAGCTCTTTTGGCTATTTCGGTAACGTTGAGAAAACTGAAATAGTTGAAGAATGATTGTAAATCATATTTATAAACAAATTCTACGACAGGCATAGTCTTACCTTGTTCTTCCAAGTCTTCCTTAGCTTCTTGATAGCAGTCTATTAAGTCCTGCTTGGCTTGTTCCACAGTATCACCGCAAGAATTGAGACCTATTCCTGCAATATCCTCAGCTGTTCTGCACCAGTAACTTCCATCAGAAGCCTGTTCAACGATAATTGTAACCTTTTTCATTGCTCTGTTTATTGTATGCTCACTGTTTCATAAAGAGTTCTTTCATATAATAAAGAAAAGAGTGCTGAGTTTGTAAAAAGTTAGTTGGGTTACTTCCCAACTAACCTTTTCAAGATCTTTTGCGCAGTGCCTGTGGCAACTTCGCTTGCATGTCTTGGCACGTATTCGGCTGCTCCTGTGGTAGGATTCATCCATTTATCGTGCCTTTTACCGTGTCGAGACAGGATGCAGCCTGCATCTTTTAGTCTCTTTTCCAGTTCACTCTTTTTCATAATATAAAAGAACTCTTTGTCTGAATGACGCTACAAAGGTAACAATAAAGTTATAAACTTCCAAATAAAAAGGTAACTATTTCGTTATATTTTATAATGAGAAAGTATAAGTGAATCTTACTACGGAATGGCTGATTATGATATTAAAGGACGCAAATACGGAGGGTGTTTCCACTCGGTATATACCTTATATATAGCTTTGTAAAATGTCTTCAGTCTTCTTCAGCGTTTCCAACATGGGTGATCATAAGTTTGAAATATTAATTCTGAAAGGTGAAGTATGGGCTTAATGCTGTGGTGTTGGTGCTTAGCACATCGTGTGCGGATGCTTCGCACATATGGTGCGGGGCGCTGAATGCTCTGCAAATGGTTATTTTGTTTTCTTATCAATATTTCATTTATCTTTGTAACTTGACGTAGTTCGCTATGCCTTTGTTGTAATGATAGGCAAGATACTCGATAATAAAACAACCAGTTTAGGCTTTAATGGTAATAGGAAACTTAAAGAAGATTATGCATAAGGACATAAATCATTTAATTTTTATCGGATTATAATGGTTAAAAATATAAAACATTGTATTTATAACAATGAATAATTAAAAGAATATGTTTATATTTGCCATAAACTTAAAGACAAGAAGCCTTCCTTTGAAAAAGCCAAAAGTAAAGCCTAACAAGTAGGAACTAACATCTATTAGCAGCGGCAGAAATACAAATAATATCCTCAATATATGAGAGAACGCAGCATGGCATCACTTCATGGGTAAGTGGAGAGTTAACGATACTAACACGGCCTCCTTTTCGTCTTATTGTTCAACATTAATAATTAAATAATTATCACAATTTCTTTTTATGAACATCTGTAAGCGTCTTTGTGCTGCTTTTCTCTTGTCTGTCGTATGTGTCGGACAAGTTTTTGCACAAGGTTATCCTCGCATCAGTACCAAAGGCAATGAGCATTGGTATTACGTTAAGTATCTTCGTTCTAACAACGTGTTGGAAGACAAGGGCGAAAAGCAAAAGTGCCTTACTGCTGTTCCACAGGTTATGAATGGAGATCGCCAGTTATGGAAGGTGGTAGCAGCAGAGAACTTTGGTCGTAATAAGAAGTACAAGTTGGTAAGTAAGAGCGGTCGTACCCTTTATGTCAATGGCACAAATCCTTATAGTTCGCGTTTTATGGCGGCTACTAAGGCTACAGATATTACCTCATTCCACATCTTCCAGAGTATGAATACCAGCTTTGGAACAGGTGCATTCGAGTTGGCACCAGACTCTGCTAACAGTCATGCGATGAACCAAGTGGGAGAGATTAGGGCTGGACAAGAGATTGGACTGTGGGATAAGGGCGACATCAACAACGTGTTGACCTTTGTTAGCAAGGATAATATGGAGTTCCCATACTATATGCACGTACACTACACAGCTGCAACT
>ERZ1699249.43-NODE-43-length-14856-cov-2.145495_pt1 | contig 14856 bp, 18 predicted proteins | sample MGYA00581527_ERZ1699249 | MGnify/ENA primary metagenome ERZ1699249 (study PRJEB42319, sample SAMD00040308) | human oral metagenome | material: saliva | host: Homo sapiens | study: EMG produced TPA metagenomics assembly of PRJDB4115 data set (Metgenomic analysis of... | reverse complement strand
CCCAGCTTCTCGAGGGTGAACATAGCGTGCATCGATACCGTTTTGGTTAAAATAGGCAGCAATCAATTTGGCATTGTTGTTTTCACCCGCTGCTAGGAAAGTGTCGTAGAGAAATTCGTTTTCTTCGATAGGAAGAGTTGCCAAGGCCCGAATACTTTTTGAAATTTTTTCTAGAACAGCTGGTTTCAGTTCCAATTCACTAATCATAGCGGCATAGCGTTCAATAATCCAGTTCTGACTTTTGCTAATATCGTTACCAGCAACATAGTCGCGGTAGTATTTAATCAAGGCATCCGTAACCTTAGTATCTTCAGCATTGCGTTTACCAGGCGCAGAAACGACCACAAAACGACGCTCTGAATCACTTTTGACAATGTTTAAAACTTTTTCTAACTGACTAGCAGAGGCAAGAGAACTACCTCCAAATTTAACAACCTTCATAAGGACTCCTAAAGTAAGTATTTTATACGATTATAGCAGAAAGAGAGCCTTTTTTCAAATGAAGAAAAATATATATAAAAAGCGGTTTATCCTAGGACTTACCGCAAATATATTTTAAATTAGATCTATAATTCAATACCAAGAATTCTAAACCCTTCAGTGAGATATTCACCTAGCGGTTTATCTAACATATGGTTTACTTCTATTTCTTTAGTTTTAACACCTTGTGATTTTATGTGTTTTAAATGAGAATAGAAAATTTCATTTGGAGAAATATTGTAAGAGTTTTTATTCCGTCCTAGATACATGATAGTTTGGAGTGCTAAAATTTCTTCAAGGTTCAAATTCATAAGAAGTTCCACTATTTGATTTGAAAGTATCTTAATTTCGTCTGGGACTTCTAAATCATCTCCAAGTAACACTTTATAAGTCCTTTTCTCTCGTTCTATCAACTCTTTTTTACTCGCTAAATTTACGACATCTTTCGCAACGTTAACTAAGTTTCTGTACATGTATTTCCTCCTTTCATAACAACATGTTAACCATATTATATCATATTAAACATATGAGAACAAGTAAAATTATTTACTTTTGAAATCTTGCTTACTATCGGCTGAGACACTTATTACATTCTTATTCTTGCTTTTTTAGAGTAAAAAAGATATACTTTGAAAATAAAATGATTTAACTTGCTTATAAAAATAAAAAGGAGTCCAGATGGAACATATTATTTATCAGCTTGAAGAGGATTTGGCAATTATTACTTTAAACCGTCCTGATGTCGCTAACGGCTTCCACATTCCCATGTGTGAGGAAATTTTAGAAGCCTTGACTCTGGCGGAAGAGAATCCAGCTGTGCATTTTATCTTGATCAATGCGAACGGCAAAGTCTTTTCAGTTGGGGGAGATTTAGTAGAGATGAAGCGGGCAGTGGATGAGGATGATATTCCATCATTGACGAAAATCGCAGAACTAGTCAATGCTATTTCTTATAAAATCAAGCAAATTGCAAAGCCTGTTTTGATGGAGGTTGATGGGGCTGTTGCAGGTGCCGCAGCGAATATGGCTGTTGCTGCAGATTTCTGTTTAGCGACCGATAAGGCTAAATTTATCCAAGCCTTTGTTGGAGTTGGTTTGGCTCCAGATGCAGGAGGAATTCATCTCTTGAGCCGAAGTATTGGTGTGACGCGTGCTGCTCAACTAGCCATGACAGGAGAGGCTTTGACAGCAGAAAAAGCTCTAGAGTGGGGTGTGGTTTACCGTATTTCTGAAGCTGATAAGTTAGAAAAAACCAGAGAACAGCTTCTTAAAAAATTAAGACGTGGTTCAAGTAATTCCTATGCAGCCATCAAGAAGTTGGTTTGGGAGAGCCAATTTAAAGATTGGCAAGATTATGCTGTTTTAGAACTGCATCTACAGGAATCACTAGCGAAAACAGAGGATTTCAAAGAGGGAGTTCGGGCTCATTCGGAAAGAAGAAGACCTAAATTTACAGGAAAATAAAAAAATACTTGCGCCATTCTTTGAACTTTGATATAATTCTCTTGTCAAATGTTTTGATTCTAAAAGTTTTTTTGAAAAGGAGGGAAGGAAAGATTGGACTACCAACGAATTAATGAATATTTAACGTCTATATTTAACAATGTCCTCGTTATTGAGGAAGTTAGCTTGAGGGGTAGTCGTTTCAAGGATATCTCCATCAAAGAAATGCATACGATTGATGTGATTGGAAAAGTTCCAGATGTGACACCAAGTCAAGTGTCAAAAGAGTTGATGGTGACTCTTGGGACAGTTACGACTAGTTTGAATAATCTCGAACGCAAGGGTTACATTGAACGCATTCGTTCAGAACATGATCGACGTGTGGTACATCTGCATTTGACAAAGAAAGGTCGCTTGGTTCATAGGTTACATAAACGCTTCCACAAGGCCATGGTTGAAAAAATCATTGATGGTATGAGTAAGCAAGAAATTGAGGTTATGAGCAAAGGTTTGACCAATCTTTATCAATTTTTGGAGGATTTGAAATAATGGCTTTTGCAAAAATAAGCCAGGTTGCTCATTATGTGCCTGAGCAAGTGGTTACAAATCATGATTTGGCTCAGATTATGGATACCAATGATGAGTGGATTTCAAGTCGGACGGGAATACGACAAAGGCATATCTCAAGAACAGAATCTACTAGTGATTTGGCTACAGAGGTTGCTAAGAAACTGATGGCAAAAGCTGGAGTCACAGGAGAGGAGTTGGATTTTATCATTCTAGCTACCATTACTCCTGATTCGATGATGCCCTCTACAGCTGCTCGTATCCAAGCTAATATTGGTGCTAATAAGGCCTTTGCTTTTGACTTAACAGCTGCTTGTAGTGGATTTGTATTTGCTCTTTCAACTGCTGAAAAGTTTATCGCTTCTGGTCGCTTTCAAAAAGGCTTGGTGATTGGTAGTGAAACCCTTTCTAAGGCAGTCGATTGGTCAGACCGATCAACAGCTGTTTTGTTTGGAGATGGTGCTGGTGGTGTCTTGCTAGAAGCTAGCGAGCAAGAGCATTTCTTGGCTGAGAGTCTCAATAGTGATGGAAGTCGCAGCGAATGTCTAACGTATGGACATTCAGGCTTACATTCTCCATTTTCAGATCAAGAAAGTGCAGATTCATTTTTGAAGATGGATGGACGCGCAGTCTTTGATTTTGCTATTCGGGATGTAGCCAAGTCTATTAACCAGACTATTGAAGAATCTCCTGTAGAGGCGACAGACTTGGATTATCTGCTACTTCATCAGGCTAATGACCGTATTTTGGATAAGATGGCTAGAAAAATCGGTGTCGACCGAGATAAACTTCCAGCCAATATGATGGAATATGGAAATACCAGTGCAGCAAGTATCCCGATTTTACTTTCAGAGTGTGTAGAACAAGGTCTTATCCATTTAGATGGTAGCCAGACTGTTCTGCTATCAGGCTTCGGTGGAGGCTTGACCTGGGGCACGCTCATTCTTACAATTTAGGTAATCATGTGGTGAACACATTGTTATAAAAAACTATTTATTTTAAAGGAGTCCTATCATGGCAGTATTTGAAAAAGTACAAGAAATTATCGTTGAAGAACTTGGAAAAGACGCATCAGAAGTAACACTTGAATCAACTTTTGATGATTTGGATGCAGATTCATTGGACTTGTTCCAAGTAATCTCAGAAATCGAAGATGCTTTTGATATCCAAATCGAAGCAGAAGATGACTTGAAAACAGTTGGTGACTTGGTTGCCTACGTTGAAGAGCAAACAAAATAAACAGAATATAGATAGAAGGAGTAGGGAAACCCGCTCCCTCTTGTTTAGGCAATAGTTTGATTTTCAAATTATGACGATATCGAACTATTACGTAAGCAAGAAACGATGGAGGCACTATGAAAACGCGTATTACAGAATTATTGAACATTGATTATCCTATTTTCCAAGGAGGAATGGCCTGGGTTGCTGATGGTGATTTGGCAGGGGCTGTTTCCAAGGCTGGAGGACTAGGGATTATCGGTGGGGGGAATGCCCCTAAAGAAGTTGTCAAGGCAAATATTGATAAAATCAAATCATTGACTGATAAACCCTTTGGTGTCAACATCATGCTCTTGTCTCCCTTTGTGGAAGATATTGTAGACCTCGTTATCGAGGAAGGGGTTAAGGTAGTGACAACAGGCGCAGGAAATCCAAGCAAATACATGGAACGTTTCCATGAAGCTGGTATTACAGTTATTCCTGTTGTACCAAGTGTTGCCCTAGCTAAACGCATGGAAAAAATCGGTGCGGATGCTGTTATTGCAGAAGGAATGGAAGCTGGGGGACACATTGGGAAATTAACAACCATGACCTTGGTGCGCCAGGTTGCTGCTGCTGTATCTATTCCTGTTATTGCTGCAGGAGGGATTGCGGATGGTGAAGGTGTTGCAGCTGGCTTTATGCTAGGTGCAGAGGCTGTTCAGGTTGGAACTCGTTTTGTCGTTGCAAAAGAGTCTAATGCCCATCCGAATTATAAGGCGAAAATTTTAAAAGCTAGAGATATTGATACTACGATTTCAGCTCAACACTTTGGACATGCTGTTCGTGCGATTAAAAATCAGTTGACTCGTGATTTTGAACAAGCTGAAAAAGATGCCTTTAAACAAGAAAATCCAGATTTGGAAATTTTTGAACAAATGGGAGCAGGTGCTCTAGCCAAAGCGGTTGTTCACGGAGATGTGGATGGTGGATCTGTTATGGCAGGTCAAATTGCAGGCCTTGTTTCCAAAGAAGAAACCGTTGAAGAAATCCTAAAAGATTTGTATTACGGAGCAGCTAAGAAAATTCAAGAAGAAGCCTCTCGTTGGGCAGGAGTTGTAAGAAATGACTAAAACAGCCTTTTTATTTGCTGGTCAAGGTGCCCAGTATCTAGGTATGGGACGGGAACTCTATAATCAGTATCCTATTGTCAAAGAAACGATTGATCAAGCGAGTCAGGTACTCGGTTATGATTTGCGTCATCTCATTGATACGGAAGAAGAAAAACTCAATCAGACCCGCTATACGCAACCAGCTATTTTAGCAACTTCAGTTGCTATCTATCGTTTATTGCAAGAAAAGGGCTATCAGCCTGATATGGTTGCTGGTTTGTCCCTTGGAGAATACTCTGCCTTGGTGGCTAGCGGTGCCTTGGATTTTGAAGATGCGGTTACCTTGGTTGCTAAGCGTGGCGCCTATATGGAAGAAGCGGCTCCTGCTGGCTCTGGTAAGATGGTGGCAGTTCTCAATACGCCAGTAGAGGTCATTGAGGAAACTTGTAAGCAAGCCTCTGAACTTGGAGTGGTTACTCCAGCCAACTATAACACGCCTGCACAAATCGTCATTGGTGGAGAAGTGGCTGCAGTTGACCGAGCTGTCGAACTCTTGCAGGAAGCAGGTGCCAAACGCTTGATTCCTCTCAAGGTGTCAGGTCCCTTTCATACTGCTCTCCTTGAGCTTGCTAGCCAGAAACTAGCTGAAACTCTAGCTCAGGTAAGTTTTTCAGATTTTACTTGTCCCCTAGTTGGCAATACAGAAGCTACTGTCATGCAAAAAGAAGACATCGCCCAACTTTTGACGCGTCAGGTCAAGGAGCCGGTTCGTTTCTATGAAAGTATTGCAGTTATGCAAGAAGCAGGCGTAACCAACTTTATCGAGATTGGACCGGGGAAAGTCTTGTCAGGCTTTGTCAAAAAAATTGATAAGACGGCTAAACTAGCCACTGTTGAAGATCAGGCGAGCTTGGAAACCTTGCTAGAAAACAAGTAATCCCTTCTCCCATAAATACAAGAGGAAACAGGAGAAAAGAATGCAACTAAAAAATAAAAATATCTTTATTACAGGTTCGAGTCGTGGAATTGGTCTTGCCATTGCCCACAAGTTTGCTCAAGCAGGAGCCAATATTGTTTTAAACAGTCGTGGGGCAATCTCAGAAGAATTGCTTGCCGAGTTTGCAGACTATGGTGTCAAGGTGGTTCCTATTTCAGGAGATGTATCAGATTTTGCAGACGCTAAACGTATGGTTGAGCAAGCTATTGCAGAGCTGGGTTCAGTAGATGTTTTGGTCAACAATGCAGGAATTACCCAAGATACCCTTATGCTCAAGATGACAGAAGCAGATTTTGAAAAAGTGCTCAAGGTTAACCTGACTGGTGCCTTTAACATGACACAATCAGTCTTGAAACCGATGATGAAAGCCAGAGAAGGTGCTATCATTAATATGTCTAGTGTTGTTGGTTTGATGGGAAATATCGGTCAAGCTAACTATGCAGCTTCTAAGGCTGGTTTGATTGGTTTTACCAAGTCTGTGGCGCGTGAAGTGGCCAATCGCAATATCAGAGTTAATGCTATTGCACCTGGAATGATTGAGTCCGATATGACAGCTGTTCTATCAGACAAGGTAAAAGATGCCATGCTGGCACAAATTCCTATGAAAGAATTTGGGCAGGCAGAGCAGGTTGCAGATTTGACAGTATTTTTAGCAGGCCAAGATTATCTAACTGGTCAAGTGGTTGCCATTGATGGTGGCTTAAGTATGTAGCAGAAGCTAGAGGTAAAAAAGATGAAACTAAATCGCGTAGTAGTAACAGGTTATGGAGTAACATCTCCAATCGGAAATACACCAGAAGAATTTTGGAATAGTTTGACAACTGGAAAAATCGGAATTGGTCAAATTACAAAATTTGATCATAGTGACTTTGATGTGCATAATGCAGCAGAAATCCAAGATTTTCCTTTTGATAAATACTTTGTTAAGAAAGATACCAATCGTTTTGATAATTATTCTTTATATGCCTTGTATGCAGCCCAAGAAGCTGTTAATCACGCTAATCTCGATGTAGAGACTCTTGACAAGGATCGTTTTGGTGTTATTGTGGCTTCTGGTATTGGTGGAATCAAGGAAATTGAAGATCAAGTGCTTCGCCTAAATGACAGAGGACCAAAACGTGTGAAACCATTGACCCTTCCAAAAGCCTTGCCAAATATGGCTTCAGGAAATGTTGCTATGCGTTTTGGAGCAAACGGTGTTTGTAAATCCATCAATACTGCCTGTGCTTCATCAAATGACGCGATTGGGGATGCCTTCCGCTCAATTAAGTTTGGTTTCCAAGATGTTATGTTGGTAGGTGGTTCAGAAGCTTCTATCACACCTTTTGCTATTGCTGGTTTCCAAGCCCTAACTGCTCTCTCAACTACAGAGGATCCAACTCGTGCTTCCATTCCATTTGATAAGGACCGTAATGGTTTTGTCATGGGTGAAGGTTCTGGGATGTTGGTTCTTGAAAGCCTTGAACACGCTGAAAAACGTGGGGCTACTATCCTTGCTGAAGTGGTTGGTTATGGACATACCTGTGATGCCTACCACATGACTTCTCCTCATCCAGAAGGTAAGGGAGCTATCAAGGCCATCAAATTAGCCTTGGAAGAAGCTGAGATTTCCCCAGAACAAGTAGCCTATGTCAATGCTCACGGAACGTCAACTCCTGCTAATGAAAAAGGAGAAAGTGGTGCGATCGTAGCTGTTCTTGGTAAGGAAGTGCCTGTATCATCAACCAAGTCTTTCACAGGACATTTGCTGGGTGCTGCGGGTGCAGTAGAAGCTATCGTAACAATCGAGGCTATGCGTCATAACTTTGTACCAATGACAGCTGGAACAAGTGAAGTATCAGATTATATCGAAGCCAATGTCGTCTATGGACAAGGCTTGGAGCAAGAAATTCCATACGCTATTTCAAATACCTTTGGTTTTGGTGGCCACAATGCAGTTCTTGCTTTCAAACGTTGGGAGAATAAATAAGTATGAATTTAAACGATATTAAAGACTTGATGGCCCAATTTGACCAGTCAAGTTTGAGAGAGTTTTCTTATAAGAATGGGACGGATGAGTTGCAGTTTAGCAAGAATGAAGCGAGAATGGTGTCTGAAGTTGCAGCTCAAGTCGCTCCAGCGCCCGTTCTAGCAACACCAAGTCCAGTAGCTCCTACATCTGCTCCAGCAGAGACTGTAGCAGAAGAAGTTTCAGCTCCAGCAGAAGCAAGTATGGCTGCTGAGGGAGATGTTGTAGAGAGCCCACTTGTTGGGGTGGCTTACTTGGCTGCTGGTCCTGATAAACCTGCCTTCGTCACAGTTGGTGATAGTGTTAAAAAAGGCCAAACATTAGTTATTATCGAAGCCATGAAAGTCATGAATGAAATTCCAGCACCTAAGGATGGCGTGGTAACGGAAATTCTCGTTTCTAACGAAGAAATGGTTGAGTTTGGTAAAGGATTGGTACGTATCAAATGATCGATATTCAAGGAATCAAAGAAGCCCTTCCCCACCGTTATCCTATGCTCCTAGTGGACCGTGTGTTGGAAGTGAGCGAGGATACCATTGTTGCCATCAAAAATGTGACCATCAATGAGCCCTTCTTTAACGGCCATTTTCCTCAATACCCTGTCATGCCAGGTGTTCTGATTATGGAAGCCTTGGCGCAAACAGCTGGTGTCTTGGAGTTGTCAAAACCTGAAAATAAAGGAAAACTGGTCTTTTACGCTGGTATGGACAAGGTTAAGTTCAAGAAGCAAGTTGTACCAGGTGACCAATTGGTTATGACGGCAACGTTTGTAAAACGTCGTGGCACCATTGCTGTGGTTGAAGCAAAGGCTGAAGTGGATGGCAAGCTTGCAGCTAGTGGTACTCTTACCTTTGCAATAGGGAACTAAGGAGGTTCTCCATGTTTCGAAAAATTTTAATTGCCAATCGTGGTGAAATTGCGGTTCGTATTATCCGTGCGGCGCGTGAACTGGGGATCGCAACGGTGGCTGTTTATTCAACTGCTGATAAGGAAGCCCTTCATACGCTTTTGGCAGATGAAGCGGTTTGTATCGGTCCTGGTAAGTCAACTGAGTCTTATCTCAATATTAATGCGGTTCTATCAGCTGCAGTCTTGACTGAGGCAGAAGCCATTCACCCAGGTTTTGGATTTCTCAGTGAAAATTCCAAATTTGCAACCATGTGCGAAGAAGTTGGTATCAAGTTTATCGGTCCATCTGGTCATGTCATGGATATGATGGGAGATAAAATCAATGCGCGTGCTCAGATGATTAAAGCAGGCGTGCCTGTCATTCCAGGTTCAGATGGAGAAGTGCATAACTCTGAGGAAGCTTTGATTGTTGCTGAAAAAATTGGCTATCCTGTTATGCTCAAGGCTTCAGCAGGTGGAGGTGGTAAAGGGATTCGTAAGGTTGAAAAACCAGAAGACCTCGTTTCAGCCTTTGAAACGGCCTCTAGTGAAGCCAAGGCCAACTATGGCAATGGTGCCATGTACATTGAACGGGTTATCTATCCAGCTCGCCACATCGAGGTTCAAATCCTAGGAGATGAGCATGGACATGTGATTCACTTGGGGGAACGGGATTGTTCTCTTCAACGGAATAACCAAAAGGTTTTAGAAGAAAGTCCTTCGATTGCAATCGGAAAAACGTTGCGCAATGAAATTGGTTCTGCTGCTGTTCGAGCTGCAGAGTCTGTTGGTTATGAGAATGCAGGGACCATTGAGTTTCTTCTTGATGAAGCCAGTGGCAAATTCTATTTCATGGAAATGAATACTCGTGTTCAGGTGGAACATCCAGTAACAGAATTTGTTTCAGGTGTGGATATCGTTAAGGAACAAATTCGCATTGCGGCAGGTCAGCCTCTGTCTGTTAAGCAAGAAGATATTGTTCTAAGAGGGCATGCTATCGAGTGTCGTATCAATGCAGAAAATCCAGCCTTTAACTTTGCTCCAAGTCCAGGTAAGATTACTAATCTCTATCTGCCAAGTGGTGGAGTTGGCTTGCGCGTGGATTCAGCAGTTTATCCAGGCTATACCATTCCACCTTATTATGATAGTATGATTGCTAAAATCATCGTTCATGGTGAAAATCGTTTTGATGCCTTGATGAAAATGCAACGTGCCCTCTATGAACTAGAGATAGAGGGGGTGCAGACTAATGCAGATTTCCAGCTTGACCTCATTTCAGATCGCAATGTCATTGCTGGAGATTATGATACTTCCTTCTTGATGGAAACCTTCTTACCTAAATATCAAGAAAAAGAATAAAATGACTTTAAGAGTTTAAACCGAAAAGGGGAATCAATGGCTCTATTTAGTAAAAAAGATAAATATATTCGAATCAATCCTAATCGTTCGGTTAGGGAAAAACCTCAAGCCAAGCCAGAGGTTCCAGATGAATTATTTTCTAAGTGTCCGGGTTGTAAGCATACCATCTATCAGAAGGATCTGGGAAGTGAGCGTATCTGTCCGCACTGTAGCTATACCTTTCGTATTTCTGCCCAAGAACGCTTGGTTTTGACGATTGATATGGGAACCTTCAAGGAATTGTTTACAGGGATTGAAAGCAAGGATCCCTTGCATTTCCCTGGTTATCAAAAGAAACTAGCAACTATGCGTGAAAAAACAGGTCTGGATGAAGCCGTTGTGACAGGAACAGCTCTTATTAAAGGTCAGACTGTGGCTCTTGGGATTATGGATTCCAACTTTATCATGGCTTCTATGGGTACAGTTGTAGGTGAAAAAATCACTCGTTTGTTTGAGTATGCGACTGTCGAAAAATTGCCAGTTGTCCTATTCACAGCCTCTGGTGGAGCCCGTATGCAGGAAGGAATCATGAGTCTCATGCAGATGGCCAAGATTTCTGCAGCGGTTAAACGCCATTCAAATGCAGGTCTCTTTTACCTGACCATTTTGACAGATCCAACGACAGGTGGTGTCACAGCTTCTTTCGCTATGGAAGGGGATATCATTCTGGCTGAACCACAGAGCTTGGTCGGTTTTGCTGGGCGTCGTGTGATTGAAAATACGGTTCGTGAAAGCTTGCCTGAGGGGTTTCAAAAGGCAGAATTCCTATTGGAACATGGTTTTGTGGATGCTATTGTTAAAAGAAGAGACTTGCCAGATACGATTGCTAGTCTAGTCAGATTGCATGGAGGGAGTCCTAGATGAATATTGCAAAAATAGTCAGAGAAGCGCGTGAGCAGAGTCGCTTGACAACCTTGGACTTTGCGACAGGCATTTTTGATGAATTTATCCAATTACACGGTGACCGTTCTTTTCGGGACGATGGTGCAGTTGTTGGTGGTATTGGCTGGCTTGGAGAGCAAGCTGTAACAGTGGTTGGTATCCAAAAAGGCAAAAGTTTACAAGATAACCTTAAACGGAATTTTGGACAACCGCATCCAGAAGGCTACCGCAAGGCTCTACGTTTGATGAAACAGGCTGAAAAGTTTGGCCGTCCAGTGGTGACTTTTATCAATACAGCAGGTGCCTATCCTGGTGTGGGAGCGGAAGAACGTGGTCAAGGGGAAGCTATCGCTCGCAATCTCATGGAAATGAGTGATCTGAAAGTTCCGATTATCGCCATCATTATCGGTGAAGGTGGTTCAGGTGGAGCTCTGGCTCTAGCTGTCGCGGACCGTGTTTGGATGCTGGAAAATTCTATCTATGCCATTCTCAGTCCAGAAGGCTTTGCTTCCATTCTATGGAAGGACGGCAGTCGTGCCATGGAAGCGGCAGAACTGATGAAAATCACTTCGCATGAACTGTTAGAAATGGACGTGGTGGATAAGGTGATTTCTGAAGCAGGACTTTCTAGTAAAGAACTTATTAAGAATGTTAAAAAAGAACTTCAAGCTGATCTAGCTAGACTTTCACAAAAACCGCTAGAAGAGTTATTGGAAGAACGTTACCAACGATTTAGAAAATACTAATACTTCAGATTACGCAAAAACTAGAACTGGCAGTCAGTTCTAGTTTTTATGTGCTTCTTATACTCAATGAAAATCAAAGAGCAAACTAGGAAACTAGCCGCAGGCTGTACTTGAGTACGGCAAGGCGACGTTGACGCGGTTTGAAGAGATTTTCGAAGAGTATTACTCTGTGCAGAGGGGAAAGTAAAAAAGTGCTTGGAAGACCAAACACCTTTTCGATTATTCATTTTCTTCTGTTACAAATTGACTAAGCAGTCCGTTGATAAAACGGGCTGATTTTTGATCTGAAAAATTCTTAGCGAGTTCAATAGCTTCATTGACTGCTACCAGCTGAGGTGTATCAAATGATGTGATTTCAAAGATACCCAAGCGTAGTAAGTTTTTTTCGACCAAGGTCAAGCGTTCAACTGTCCAGCCTGACTTGAGGTGCTGGTTGATTTGTTTATCCAACTCGTCTTTTTGAGCTTGAACGCCAGAAACCAAGTTCAGAAGAAAGGCAGGGATTTGCACATCTGTATCTTCACGGTCATGTGTATATGCAAAGTGACAAGCTGTTTCTATATCTGTACCGAATTCAAGGCTCATAAGAGCTTGAAAAGCGCATTTTCGAAGTTCGCGTCTAGATTCTAATAATGGACTAGTCATTGAGGAAGTCCTCGTTAAATAGATCTTTCAACTCAGGTTTTGGTGTTTTATCTGGAACGATTCCTGCAACATAGATGTTAACAGCAGAAAGTTCCACATCAGCCATATCACGGACAGCATCTTTGACTGCTTTTTGAATAGTAAGAGCAACTTTTGGTACTTTCACACCGTACTCAAGATAGAGATAAATGTCAGCAGTTAGTTCTTCGTTGCTTTCTTTTAAGTAGACGCCACGACCAAGAGAGAGTTTTGATAGGGTATCAGATACGGATTTATTTGAAAATGAGTGAACACCATCAACTTTAGCAGTTGCGATGGCAATGATTTTTTCAAGTACACGTGGAGCGATAACGATTTCGCCAAATTGTTCTTCAGTTCCCATAGAATGACCTCTTTCTAGAGATTAGGCACGAGAAACGTAAGTTCCTTCTGCAGTGTTGATGATCAATTTTTGTCCAGCTTCGATGAAGTCTGGAACGTTGACAACAAGTCCAGTTTCCATAGTTGCTGGTTTACCAGAACCTGTAACAGTAGCACCTTTGATAGATGGTTGTGTTTCAGCAACTGTCAATTCAACAGTAGTTGGTACAGTTACACCGATTACTTCAGTTCCGTAGAATTGGATTTTTACATCAGAGTTTTCAAGGATGTAAAGCAATTCATTTTCAACGTTTACGACTGGGATTTCGTATTGGTCGTAAGTTTCAGTGTTCATGAAGTAGGCAGTTTCATCCATTTTGTACAAGTATTGAGCTGGAACAGTTTCGATAATAGCTTGTTCGAATTTTTCTTCTGGACGGTAGCTTGTGTCAAATGTAGAACCAGTACGGACATCACGCAATTTCATACGCATGATTGTGTTTCCTTTACCTGGTTTGTGGTGGCTAGCTTCCAAAACGCGGATCAATTTTCCGTCAGCTGTTTCAAAGGTCATACCAGCCTTTAATTTACTTGCTTCGATCATGTTTATACCTCTTTTATAAATAGTTTACTCTTTATTGTATCATAATAGCCTAGAATTCTCAAATATCAGAGAAGATGAACTAGTTGACGGGTACAATATCCCCATTTTCATTTCTGGTTACTAATACATATTTTCCATCTACTTCGATGTAAAAGTTTTTATTTGCAGTTTGTTCTGAATTGGTTGATTGTTCAGGTTTAGTGGTTTCTTCTGCAGGACTTGTTACTTCTGGATTAGTAGTTTCTACTGAGTTAGCGGGTTGTTCAGGGATAACAGTTTCTACTGGGCTAGCAACTTGCTCAGGACTTGCAGTCTGAACCGGAGTAAATGCTTGGTTTGGATCAGCGGGTTGTACTGGGGGAACGGTTTGATTTGGGCTAACAGGTTGAGCTTGTTGGGTGAGTTGACCACCGAGAGTTTGACCGAGATTCATACCCATAAACATATTCATACCATTGCCATTACCTTCGTTATTAGCTGCAGCAATAAGAGCTTCGTTACGAGCACGACGTTCTTCAATCTCGATGTTATTGTATTTCATAGCAACGAGTTCGCTGTCAAGTTTACGTACAATCTCCATGCTTTCTTGGTCGTAGCTCAAATCCTCAAGAAGGATATTGGTTGCTTCAATCCCATATAGACTTGTCCAAAACTTGTTAATCTCTTGTTTAGCACGTTTGTTAAAGAGTTCTTGATTGGCATTGAGGCTAATGAAAAGGTAGATTTCTTAATTTAAATGATTATTAAACTATATTATAATCTTTAAAAATTATCTAAGATATACTTGTCGTTATTTACTAGCAGTCATCTTCTTTATGGAATGATGTTCAATGAGCCACCCTACAATCCACCCCGTCGCTAGCAAGTAATTTTCGAAAGCACCGATAGCATTTACAGGAGAATGATACTCCATAAAATTGACTAAGTGATTTGTTCCTATTCCAATCCCACCGAAGATGAGAGCGAGAAGCACGATTCGTAGATAGAACCAATCGTACTTAATATTGACACCGAGAATAAGAATCAATTCAGCTAGGTTCCATATTCCAATTTCTCGTTGCCAACCAGCAGAGATTCCATACCCGGAGTGACTTCCCATGTATGATGGAAAGAAAATTTGTAGTATAGAAGCGCCTAGCATAGCGATGATGACTAAAACAAATAGCAATCGTAAAAATTTGTTCATTTTTTCTTCTTTCTAAAATAGAAAAAGGTATATAAAAAGTCTGTTATTCATCTTCTTTCAACTTCGCTAATTCTTGGGCAAGGAGTTTAAGGGCAACTTGTGGGTTGGCTTGGCCTTTGGTTGCTTTCATAAGGAAGCCTGTAAAGGCCTTATCTGCGTTACGTTTGCCTGACTTGAAGTCGGCAACGGCAGCTTCGTTATCCGCAAAGACTTGGTGGATAATTGGAATCAAAACAGCTGGATCTGAGATTTGGACCATACCTGCTTTTTCAACGTATTCACGCGCACCACCGCCATTTTTAGCAAGGTGGACAAAGACTTTCTTGGCAATCTTAGAAGAGAT
>ERZ1699249.42-NODE-42-length-14933-cov-1.933135_pt1 | contig 14933 bp, 13 predicted proteins | sample MGYA00581527_ERZ1699249 | MGnify/ENA primary metagenome ERZ1699249 (study PRJEB42319, sample SAMD00040308) | human oral metagenome | material: saliva | host: Homo sapiens | study: EMG produced TPA metagenomics assembly of PRJDB4115 data set (Metgenomic analysis of... | reverse complement strand
GGCCTCCTTAAAGCATGCTGATAAACCCAACTCATTGCTCGATGCAACTCGCTCCCTTCCTTAATGGGAGCAGCACCCTTTTCCGTACGCACAGCATTCGCCGCATCCAGGGATTCCAGAGTTACCTTGGGGCTACCCGCAGCACGATAGAGGAAAGTAAACTAGGCACCACGGCTCGCCGGAGTATCGTAGTGGAAGGAACCATCAGACCAACCGGTAGTCTAGCCCACCCGGGTCGCCCAGATAGCAACCTTATAGCGCGCATCGCCCGGAGTCAGGTCGGTGTACGGGGACTTCTCCGGCAGGTTCTTCACCTCGGGTGAACCCGCCAGATGGTACAGGTACTCCAGCAAGCGGCCACGCGAAATGGTCATGACCCCGTTCGGCAACTTATCTTCACGGGTTGTAGCCAGCCCAACAACCTGCTTCTTCGTAATCAGGCCGGTACACTCCGCCCAATCCAAACTGCCCATAGTGTTCTTGCCGTAATAGAAGTGCATGTCAAAACAATTAACATCAAATTCCAGCTCTTCTACAGGCCGTGCAGATTTCGGCTGAATGTATGCCGCCTGGGCTACGCCCTGACCCATATACCCCATAGCCAGCGCCAACAGTGCCGCCGCGCCACGGGTCGAGAGGTTTTTCTTCATTTTCTATCCTCGGTGAAAGGTGTGAGAGTAGAAGAAGAGTGAATCCCTTTGAACATACTCGGGATTCACTCTCCGCGCAATTATTTCAGAATGATTAAACTTTTACGTCATTTTGACTATTCCGATTAATCTCATTATCTTGCGAGGTCCTATAGACCACAAAATTAATATCAATATAGAAATTGCCCCAGGGGACGCTGCGATCTCTCCTAAAGAAAAGGTGCCGACCATCATTCGAAGTCAATTTATTACCATCACGGGCATTACGCGATGAACCGGCCACAATACTAATATCATCCAGCTTATTCTCCAGATAAAACCCGTAACGCGAGGAACGCTGGCCAACTTTCGGATTAGCCGAACGCGGCGATACTAGGCGTGCTCCAGAAGCATTTCGTCCAATATACCAATTAGCTGCTTCATCAGTGCGTGCAGTTCCCTTAAGAATAAGTGAATTCTCGAGACTCGAGGACTCACCTAGACAATTCATAAACTGATTATCCTTGAAACCTACGACCCACCCGTGCCCGCCATTCTCCTGAGCGGTACATCCGATGAACATATTCCGTTCGCCAAAAATCGCCCACCCGGCACCAGACTTTCTGCGGTACTGATCTCTATCGTGATAAAGGTCGGAATTTGGCTTATTGCGAATAGCAAACCAGGCGGTACATGCCACGAATTTACATTGAGCTCCGTACACCTCAATTGCCCCATGATATCCGCCACCAAGATTGGCATCAGAGACCTCAACCATCACAAACTTATTATCCGCAGCTCCAGAGTTCAAACTCTCTGTTCTACGCTGAACATGACCCACCGGCTTTCCCACCAAGAGCCCTTGTCTGCGAGTTTTACGAATGCGGACCTTATCATCCTTCATAGCACGATCATGTTCACCCAGGATGGCAATTCCGATTGCCGTATCCCAGATTTCAATATTTGAAATAATAGGGGCAGCTTCAGGTTCATTAAAAATATCATATCTTGTATGAACAATAATGCCCGCAATATTATCCGGTATATAATTATCAGCAACGTGCTTACCCTGAGCAATTTGATACTCAAAAAATCCTTTACGAATATTAGGATTCAAAAGATTAAGATTGGCGGCACGAATAAACATATCCCGTACCCCAAAACGCATTGGTATATTTGTTCCCATATCACCCACAAAGGTATTGTATGACCCCATATGAAATACCCCCTGACACTCCATATCGTCACCATCAACATCTCTTAAAATCTTCGGGTTTTTATTAAACCCAATAATTTGTGTTGAGAATCCATGACCATACACCTCTACCCTATCCCTGAGATTAATAAAATCATTACTCACAAGATAGATTCCCGAAGGAATCTCGACAGAACCACCACCGGGAACAGCGGCCACCGAGTTAATGGCATTTTGAATTGCTGGTGCGGAATCCTTCGTACCGGTTGGGTCTGCACCAAAATCCAAAACATTCACATGCTTTGATTTACTATAATCAACCATATTGTATTCCTTTCTTAAGCCATGTAGTTCAAACGCATTCAAATAGTTTGAATGCCAACCCACCAATTTTTCCTGAATATCTATACATAAAGATGATTTGATGTTTAATTCTATTAAATCTGTACCAACCCCCTATCAATCATCTCTTTTTGCAGAGCAAGATTTCCCGAATCCACAACCCTGCGATTACCCCCATAATTGTTTTATGGGGCAGCTATTGTGGTACATGTCAACACGCCTCCCGGCGTCCTAACACTAATCCGATAGGAAGCCGACACAGTAGATCCGCCGTATTCGCTACGACCCGGGAAATACACGCCAAAGCACCCTCGTTGAAACAACTCTTCCGGCTGAGAAATATCTTTATCTACCTCAAGACCCCATTCCCAGCGCTGAGCTTGAATAAACGCACCGTCATCTTCTCCAAGGGATGCGTTTCCCTTCATCTCCCCTTGGTAGACACCACAAAAATACTCAGTGCTCTCCGTTGAGGCACCACGCGCACGAACCACCTTCAGACCCGAGTCTTCACGCACTGTCAGTGATGGTGCAGCCGGGTACCCCTCAGGAGAATGGCTTGTCAGCCCCATGGAACCCGGCTGCCAGCGATTCATCTGCACTATGTATTCTTGCGATCCGCTCAACTGCTCAAGCTCAACCACAATCTGCTGACCCGAGGGAATTTTGGACAGCCACTGCCCCGTATCACGGCGAATATGGGGACGAATTACCTCATACAAGGCTGACTCTTCTTGATTCCCCATCAGTTCTACCGACGGAAGCGCATGCACCCCTACAAAAGGGCCCGAAAAGGGAAGAAGCTGAAACCACAGAATGACATTATCTGCACCATTAGTCGGCACCCATGCTTCACGAAGCGGGGCAACAGTGCATCCATCTATTTGCTGGGGAGACCCAACAGAGCCCTGAATACCCCATGCCGTGCTCTGAGGTGCTGCGAAGAAACTTACCAGGGCAAATGACGAAAGCCGGCACACATGCCGGCGTGACAGTTCAGACATGATAGTCCTTAAATTAAGTTGAGTGATGACAATAGTGTGTGGCGTTTACGCTTCGTCGACGCTCTATACACCACACTCCTTCAACCCTACTCTGAAAATTCACCGTTTCGAGTATTCACAAGCAAATATTTCATTCTCGTGAAAAAATATATATCAATGCAAACCTGAAGTTTATTAAAATCTCACTTTAAACTTGAATATTTATGCAACTAGAACTTTAGAAATATCTTTAAAAATCTGAACTTTCAGAAATATTAAAGCCCCACCGCGCAAAGTACTTGTTGAAATCGACCTCTACAAAGTCCTGGGCAACAACTCCGAGCACAACAAAAGGGGGCGTGCCCACCGCCTCCAGCACGCACGAAAACTCGCACGAACCAGACGCGGGGAACACGCCCCCTTCTAAAAACCGGGTGCACCTAACGGTGCGGCAGCTTAGTGACCCTCAGCTGCGAAACGGTCGATAGCCTCCTGGACCATCTTCTCAGCAGCAGCCAGGTCTTCCCAGCCCTCGCCCTTAACCCACTTGCCGGGCTCCAGGTCCTTGTAACGCTCGAAGAAGTGCTGAATCTCAGCCTTCAGCTGCTCCGGAACATCAGCCAGGGACTTGATGTGGTCGTAACGCTTGTCGGTGGGGACGCACAGAACCTTAGCGTCGCCGCCAGCCTCGTCGGTCATGTTGAACACTGCGACCGGGCGGGACTCAACCAGCACGCCGGGAACAACGTCAACATCCAGGATCAGCATTGCGTCCAGCGGGTCGCCGTCCTCACCGAGGGTGTTCTCGAAGTAGCCGTAAGCGGTGGGGTACTGCATGGAGGTGAATAGCACACGGTCCAGGCGCAGGCGGCCGGTCTCGTGGTCCACTTCGTACTTCACGCGGGAGCCGCGGGGAATTTCAATAGTGACGTCGAGTTCCATCGGAACCTTCTTTCTCGTGAGTTAGAGTCACTTTCGCGGCGACTTCGGCGCGCAAGGTGCGAAAGTTAGGTGTTGAACTCACCCATTGTAACCCGTTCACGCACACCGAAACCGCGTATTCGGCGCCAAAACCAGCGTAATTTACCACGCTCACACCACAGTTAACATTCCGCCTAGTCCCACGCCCGCCAACACGCGCGCCAGCACACCCCGCCGCCACGCCGGGCAGGTCAGATAGGGTTTGTGAGGGGCAGCAGGAGCGCGGCATGAGCATCCCAGCAGCGGCGCGTAAATTCGATAGGCACCCCATCCGCCCGCTATGCTCAAAAGATGCCTTCCAACAAGCACAACACCCAGACCACCACCCTCACCCGACGCGCCGCCCTCACCCTCGGCGGCATGTTCCTCCTCACCGCCTGCGGATCCGCCGCAACCGAACAGAAACGCCCCGAAGGTTCCGCAAGCCCCACCGGCAACGCAACCGGCAGCCCCACCGGCACCGCCGAGGCGACCGCCTCCGCAACCCCCAGCGCCGCCCCGACCCTCGCACCCGCACTGCCCGAAGCGGAACAGGAACAGCTACGTGCCGCCCTCACCGCGCTCTTCGCGGACGGCACCTACCCGCAGTACAGCCTGCTCGTCACCGGCATGGACGGCAACCTGCCCAGCATCAAGGCAACCACCGCTCCCGCCGACCTGTACGCCGCCAACGCCGACACCGCGCGCGTGCCCGCCTCCACTTTTAAGGTGCTGACCCTGTTCGCGCTCAACCACTACGCGAACCTGCAGGCGCGCCTGCGCACCCGCGTCACCCGCGACGCCGCCGGACTGTACCTCATGGCAGGCGGCGACACCCTGCTCGGTGCGGGCGCCTCCGACCCGAAGCAGATTGTCGGACGCGCAGGCCTGGGCACCCTCGCCGAGCTGACCGTGAAGGCGCTTCTTCAGGGCGAGAAGCCGACCGCGGCGCTACCCGTCTACCTTGACGGCACCTTCTTCACCGGCCCCGGCGTGAACCCCGGCTGGGATGACGCGGACGTGGCGTCCGGCCAGATCACGCCCATTCACCCGATTGCGCTCGAATCGCACACGGTGCCGGGCAAGTCCACCGCAAGCAACCCGGTACGCCCGGATGATGCGGCGGTTGCCGCCCAGCAGGCGTTCGTGGATGCGCTCAACACCGCCGGCAAGGAGTCCGGCATGAGCTTCACCCTCGCGGAGCGCCGCACCGCCCCCGCGGAAGCAGTCGAAATCGCCGCGGTCGAATCGGCAACCCTGCTGGAGCAGGTACAACACATGATGCTCGAATCCGACAACGCCCTCGCCGAGGTGCTCGGCCGTTGCGCCGCCATTGCCGCAGGTAAGGAAGGCAGCGGCGAAGCGGCACAGCAGACCGTGCGCCAGGCACTCGTGGATGCCGGCGTGAACATTGAAAACCTGGTGCAGGCAGACGTGTGCGGCATGTCCTTAACGGACCGCGTGACCGCCCGAACCCTCGTGCAGGTTGTGGCTCTGCTGAATGCTGATAAGCATGCGGAGCAGCTGATGAGCACGTTCCCGGTCGCGGGCGTGAGCGGCACCCTGTCCGGTCGTTTTGGTGCGGCGAACGCCGTGCACGCGCGTACTTTTGTGCAGGCGAAGACCGGCACCCTGTACACGGTGTCTTCACTGTGCGGTGTGGCGACCCGACCCGACGGCACCCGCCTGATTTTCGCGATTATTCTGAACGACCTGGGCGGTGCGGATGCGCTGCCCGCCGCGAAGGAACGCGTGGACGCTGCCGCGGCGGCGATTGCGAACCGTTCGACCGCGCCGAGTGCTTCTGTTGCTCCCTCTGCGGTAGCAGCGAGTGCTTCGGCACCCGCTTCGGACGGGGCAAGCGCCCCGGCTTCTGCGGCTGCTTCGGCGGCAGTTTCTACCGTGGCTGCGGCGGGTGCAGCCTCCTAGCGTGTATGCCCGGATAGCCCCGAAAGCCCCCTGAATCACCCCGTGCAGGTTGATTTTCTGTAGTGTTTCACGTGAAACCTGAAAATCAACCTCTCGGGGCGAGGGGTGGCGTAGGGTACTCACACCTCTCTCCACCGGGGCTCGCGCCCGCTCACCCGGCAGGGTTTCACACCCGCCTTGTTTCTCTCTCCTCCAGCAGAAAAGTCGCCATGAACCTCACCTTCACCCTCGCTGATTTGACCGCCACCTCCGCCTGCGAGTTGCGGCTCTACACCGAGCTTCGAGAGCGTGCGCAGAAGCAGTCTGCACGCCCAGCCCCCGAGAAGTCCGAGCGCGCCCGCGAAGCGTACCGCGAGTGCCTGCGAGTGCTGACCGAAGGTTGCATGGTCGGCAGTGGAGTAGTCAGCGGTGAGCATGCGGGTGGTACGGCGCGCCCGGTGCCCCTGGTGGCGACCTCCGCGGCGGGGCTGACCTACACGGTGGAGCTCGACCGCCTCGACTGCCCGGTTGCGGACAGCACCGCCGAGAGCAATACCGCCCTAATCGTTTGCACCCCGCACCTGGGTGAGGCGGCGTATCGGGCGCTATTGCGCGGTGCCCTGGCGGCGCACCTGCTGACCGCTAGTGCAACCGAGAACGCCGCCGAGAGCGCCGAGAATGCCGAGAATGCGAGACGCCTCGACCTTCACCTGGAGCACGGTGCAGATGAGTACGGTGCGGAGTCCGCGTCAGAGTCCGCCGAGCACCACTCCCCCGGTCCTCAACCTCACCGGGTTGATTCGGCGCGTATTCTGCCGCTGATTCGCCTGCAGGAGCAGCGCCTCCTGCTGCTCACCCAGGCGCTGAACGAGGGTGTAGAACCAGCGGAACTTGCCGAGCGCATCCCCTATTTTCTGACCTGCGACGAGTGCCCGGCGTGTCTGAACGCGGCGGCATCTCTTGCCCTCGCGACCGAAGCCCCGGAGCTCGTCACCGAAGACACTGCCGAAGATACCGCCGAGAATCCGGAAACTGAGGAGCACCCGGTCATGTACCGGGTACCCGCCGCGGTGGAGAACGACAGCGAACAGTACCGTCTGCAATGCCTGCTGGATGCCCAGCTCGCCTCCCTGGAGGAGCACGCGGCGGAGCACGGCTGGGGTGCCGGCGAGCTTGAGGCGGCGATGCTGCTGTCCATGACGAATTATCACCGCCGTGAGCGTGCCCCGTTCTGGCGTGAGCACATTCGCCGCTTGGAGGACGGCCCGACGGCGGGGGTAGCGAGCCGCGATTACGCGTACCTTGATTGGGTGCAGGTGCTTTCGGCGGAGCATGCGCATGCTCTTCTGAACACCCCCGCAGACCTGGAGGCGCTTGCCGCCGCCATGAAGGAGCCCGCCGAGGTCGAAGATGCCCCCGGCTGGTATCGTGTGCGCGGCGCGCAGGTGCGCCTGTTGCGTGCGCGAATTGAGGCTGACCCGAGCCTGGTGATTGCGCCCTCTGACCGTGCGGTTTTTTGTGCGTATGAGGCGGGGTTGAGCCCGCAGATTGCGCTGGACCGTATGGAGTCGCAGCTGAATTATTTCCGTGCGTAGAAGCCGGGTGAGCGTGTGCCCGCTGAGTTGGCGGCGACGGGTTTCTTTGGCATGCGCGTGCTGGCGGTGGCGCAGGGCGGTTTCCGTGCCGGATCTGAGGGTTCTGCGGATCCCGAAGAGGCTGCCCCAGAGTCCGGCAAGTCGACCGGCGAGTCGGCTGGCGCAGAGTCGGCTGGCGAGTTCTTGGAGGTGCTTCTGCAGGAGCGCATCCGCGTGAAGGATGAGCCGCACCGTGCCCTGCCTTCGGGTATTGGTCCTGGCGATCCGGTGTCTACGGCGACGATTGAGGCGGCTCTGCAGGCTGATGTGCACGGGCTGCTTTTCGATGGCGCGCTCATGCCGAGCGACCCCGTGCTTAATGGCCCCGTGCCCGGCGAAGATTCTGAGCCGTCCGAGGCTCCCTCATCGTCCCGCGCCCTGCCGAGCGTGCTCGATGCGGCGGCTTCCCTGACGGGGGTGGAGAGCGCCTCCGCGGATTTGCTGTTCCGCCGCGCGCCGCGCCTGAAGAAGGGCGCCTCAAACGCCAAAAATGCAGAAAATCTACCCCGTGAGGTTGATTTTTCCGGCTCTGACCTGCCCACGATGGATGCCGTGCACGCGGCGGTTCGCGCTCTCGACCATTCCTATGTGGCGGTTCAGGGCCCTCCGGGTGCGGGTAAGACCTTCCTCGCCTCGCACGTGATTGCGCGTCTGGTGGCTGAGGGCGCAAAGGTGGGCGTGGTGGCTCAGTCGCATGCGGTGATTGAGAATCTCATGTTGGCGTGCTGTGCCCGTGATGGTTTTGATGTTTCGCGTGCGGTGCGTCTGCGCGGTAAGTCGGTGACCCCCGCCCCGTGGTCTGAGGTGTCTGATTCTGAGCTGGTGGAGCTGATTTCTGGTGCGGGCGGTTTGCTGTTTGGCGGCACGGCGTGGGATTACGTGAGTGAGCGTCGTGTGCCTGCCGGGTCGTTGGATGTGCTGGTGGTTGATGAGGCTGGCCAGTTCTCTCTGACAAATACGGTGGCGGCCGCTCGTGCGGCGCGTTCGGTGCTTCTGCTGGGCGATCCGCAGCAGTTGCCGCAGGTCTCGACGGGTGTGCACCCGTACCCGGTGGATGTTTCGGCGTTGGGCTGGTTGTCTGACGGGGCGGCGGCGCTGGATCCTCGTTTTGGCTATTTCTTGGGCGAGTCGTGGCGTATGGATTCGGCGTTGTGCGAGCGGGTTTCGTGGCTGTCCTATGATGGCGCGTTGGCGAGCGCAGCGGCGACGGCTGGTCGCGCCCTGCGGGGTGTTGCGCCGGGTGTTGTGTCGTATCCGGTGGAGCACGCGGGTTGTTCGGTGCGTTCTGTGCAGGAGGCGCAGGCGGTGGTGGATTGCGTGCGCGAGTTGTTGGGTCGTGAGTGGGTTCCGGCGGCTGGTGCTGAGCCGCGCCCTCTGGCGGCGGAGGATTGCATTGTGGTGGCGGCGTATAACGCGCAGGTTGATTGTGTGCGTGAGGCGCTGATTGCTGCTGGTTTGGCGGATTCTTCGGGTGCTGGCGTGCGGGTGGGCACGGTGGATAAGTTCCAGGGTCAGGAGGCTGCGGTGGTGTTGGTGTCGTTGGCGTCGTCGCGGGTTGATTCTGGGCGCGGTGCCGGGTTTGTGCTGTCGCCGAATCGTTTGAATGTGGCGGTGTCGCGCGGTCAGTGGCAGGCGGTGTTGGTGCATTCGCCATGGGTGGCGCGTTCGGTGCCGCAGGATGTTGAGGAGGTGCTGGCTCTGTCGGGTTTCGCGGGCCTGGTGGAGTAGCACCTAGTGCAGCCCTTATTCTGCGCTCTTCTACACTCCCCCGCCCCCGCCCGCTACGTTGTGGGCGTCTTTGGTGCGCCCGAAATCGGGTTTAGCTGAGGGTCAGCCGAGGTTTAGTTGGGTGGAAGCACCAAGAATGAATTATAGTCAAACTAACCCTAATGTCAATACTCAAAATGAGGAAAGTTTTCCAACTAGCGTTCATGTATATGATTCACATCTCTTATAGAATCTAAAGTATCGCGCGACACACTTCTTGTGCGGGGGTGGCTCCCAATGAGCCGCCCCGTGCATCCTCAACCACCCCGTGATGACCGGCGGGCCCGTCATGACCGGCGGGCACAGGCGAAAACAAGCGAAAACAAGCGAATACAGGCAGGCACAGCCGGCTGTCGGGGTATTCACTCATACGATTGCGCGCTACGAATTGCGCACAATAAACTACGCACGACGGATTGCACGCCGCGCGACACCAGAAACCCCATCGTGGAGGTCCCCCATGAGTGTCAACACCGAGCTACTCAAGAATAGAGATTTTCGAAATACTCTCTTCGCCATTGGAGCCAACCAGCTCTCAGACTCGATGAGCTATATCACCACGCCCATCATTATTTTGGCGCTGACCGGCTCCCCCGAAGCTGCGAGTATCACCCTCTTCGTCGCGGGTGTTCTCGCCACCTGCGCCGGAGCTGTATCTGGAACGTGGGTCGACAGAATCGGCCCCTCAAAGTGCCTGGCGGTGTCCTGTATCGGTCAGTCACTGTCCTGGATAGCGATTCTTCTCTACCTCGTTTTCAACGTCACCAACATTTACGTTTTGGTGATTACGATTTCTCTCGCCGCCATCATTTCCACCTTCGACTACCCGAGTGAACAGTCCATCATCACCCGCGTAGTCCCCAAGGAACACCTGGGGTACGCCTCCGGTATGGGTGAGACGCGCGAATCCACCGCCAACCTACTGGGCGGCCCGGTCGCCGGCATCATTATCGGCTTCTCGACCGTGCTCATGACCGCAGTTCACGCGGTCATCAACCTGCTGGCATTCATCGTCGCACCCAAGAGCTACGGCGCTAGTCGGCAGCCCGCAGAAGAGGAGGAAGGCGAGAAAACCAGCTTCTGGCAGGACTCAAAAGCCGGTTTCGAGTACATCCTGAAGAACAAGGTGCTGGTGTCCATTGCGTTCGTTTCAACACTTGCAAATTTTGGAACGGTCGGTATTCCGCTCACCTTCATCTACTACTACACCCTGGAGGGCGCACACCCGCTCTTCATCGGCATCTTCGCGAGCGCCTTCGGTGTGGGTGTGCTGCTTGGCTCGTTCCTGGTCGGCCCGCTGACCGAGAAGTTTGCGCTCGGCCCGCTCGGTATCACCTCCCTGGCCATCATGTCGGCCTGCTACCTGCTGCTGCCGGTGGTTCATTCGATGCTGTGGGCGGTGTGCCTGCTGATTGTGCTGGCGGGTACTGTGCTCCCCTCCTTCAATTCGAGCATAATTGCGTACATTAACGCATCCACCCCGGAACACATGATCGGTCGCGGGCACTCGGTGCAGGGCATCCCGAACATGGCGCTGACCCCGCTGGCTGTTCTGCTGGCAGGCGTCCTCATCGTTGATTGGGGTATTACGTACACGGCGCTGTTCTACGCGGTGTTCATTTTCCTGTCGCTGGTGGTGATGGTATTCCAGAAGCCGCTGCGTCAGCTGCCCCATATCTCGCAGGTAACGAACGCACAGTAGTTCCGCGATAGCCCCGTCTATCAACTCCACTCAACGCCCCCGAAAGCGAATAATTCAACGTGCACTTGCATGAAAATTATTTTCCTTTCGGGGGTGTTCTACGTCCTTTCGAGGATTTCTGCACACAGTGCATGCTCACGATAATTCCCCTTATCAATGCGCATTTTTAGGGGTTTAAATGTTGCCGGTATTACGGCGAACCTTACGCCGCTTGTTGAAGGTTTTACGGCATAATAGGAAGGTGTTCGTTCTAACCTTTATTCAACGTTCCGCACAGCACTCACTCACTGCACTGTCGGACGAACTCGCAAAGCTCAACCCGCGTGTTGCCTTCGCCCAGACATACCCTGACGAAATTCAGGGCGCCTTCGACCGCGCCAGCGACGCACTCCACGCGGCGCTCATTGCCGCGCGCGATAACGGCTTCTGGGTCGGCATCGGAATCGGCGAGCTCAACATCCCCCGATTCGCAGGCGCACTCGGCGCCGTCAGCACCACCGACTGCACCGGCGACGCCCTCGAATTCTCACGCCTCGCCGTCGAAGAAGCACAAGGAGGCGCACCCGTACGCTGCATCAGCGTCAGCGCCGACAACCGCCACCTCGCCGACCTCGCCGCAGGCTCCGCACGCCTGCTCTACCGCGTATGCGCCGACCGCACCGACGCCGAATGGCGCGTAGTAAACCTGCTCGTACCCGGCGTGCGCGGCCAGCAGAAAGCCGCCGCAACCGCACTCGGCATCACCACCCAGGCGGTCAGCCGCACCCTCGTCCGCTCCCTCTGGCACGAGGAGCAGGCGGCACGCGGTGCGCTCATCGAGCTGCTGACCCGTATTGACCGTTCGCGCCGCCGCGCCACCTAACCGCCGCACATCCCTCACTCTTTCGCGCCTGCCAGCCTCTCGTAGCTGCCAGCCTTTCGTAGCTGCCAGCGCGGAACCGAACACCTGATCCCGCCCGTGATGGCCACCCCCTGCCAGGGGTGAACCGTCCGGGCGGGACGCTCTTTAAGCCGGCACTGAATACCCTGTAGCTCGGCGGACAAAACCAGAGAAAAGGTAAACTTATCTTTATGCCTCTTTCAGAACTTTCCGTCAGCACCCAGAACTACCTCAAGGAAATCTGGAGCCTCGAAGAATGGACCAAAACCCCTGCCACCGCATCCGCCCTGGCAGAGCGCATGGGCCTGCGCATTTCTTCGGTATCTGACGGCCTCAAGCGCCTCGCCGCCGCCGACCTGATCGAGCATCAGCCCTACGGCGCTATTGAGCTCACTGAAACCGGCCGCTCCTACGCGCTGGCAATGATCCGCCGCCACCGCCTCATTGAGACGTTCCTCGTGGAAACGCTCGGCTACACCTGGGACCGTGTGCACGACGAGGCGGAGGTTCTGGAGCACGCGGTATCCGACTTCATGGTGGACCGCATCGACACCCTGCTGGGGCACCCGACCCGCGACCCGCACGGCGACCCGATCCCGGACTCTTCGGGGCGTATTAGTTTTCCGCAGACCGTGCCGCTGAGCCAGTGCAAACCCGGCGAAACAGTCGTACTCGAACGCATTAACGATGACGACCCGCACCTGCTGCGTTACCTGCAGGGCCACGGTTTTGTGCCCGGCGTGCGCCTGCACATTGAGGAGGGCGCGCCCTTCTCGGAGGCGGTGAACGTGAGCGTGGTCGGCGCCGGTTCCGGCAACCTGCACGAGACGGACGCGGCCGGTGCGGTGAAGCCCGGCGGCACCATTATTCCGTTGGGTGCGGAGGCGACCGCCTCCCTGTTCGTGTCCCGCACGGTGCGCTAGATACAGGGCGGTAGAGGCGGACTTCTAGCCCGGAAATCCGGGCTAGCATACGCCCCCAACCTTCAGAAGATAGCAATAGGCGGAAAGCCCCACGGTGGGACTTTCCGCCTATTGCTGTATGTGGTGAGTGTACTCAGTGGGCTTTCTTAGGAAGCTACCGGCTCAGTTTTCGTTGCAGCAGCGCTGAGCCTGCGGGCGCGCATCCTGCCCAGCAGACCGTAGCGCGGGGCGAATACGTACGCCAGGGCGAACAGTATGCCCTGCGTGACGACCACAGCACCACCGGGGGATACGTCCGCGTAGTAGCGGGCGTACAAGCCGGTCAGCGTGCCCACCAGGGAGACTCCCACGCTCACCGCGAGCATCGGCACGAACCGGTCAGTTATCAGGCGCGCGGTGGAGCCGGGGATGACGAGCATCGCCACGACCAGCACCACGCCCACAATCTGCAGCGCCACCACGGAGGTCAGCGCCAGCATAATGAGCAGCAGCGCGCCGAGCAGACGCGGACGCAACCCCACCGCCTGCGCAAAGCCCGGGTCGAAGGCGTACAGCACGAAGTCGCGGCGCTTGACCAGCAGCACGGCGGCAACAATCACCGCGAGGATGGCGACCTGCCAGACGTCCGACCAGGACACGCCCAGCACGTTACCGAAGAGAATATGGTTCAGGTCGGTATTCGACGGCGTAACCGAAATCAGCACCAGACCGAACGCAAACATGGTCGTGAACACGATGCCGATCGCGGCGTCCTCGCGCACGCGGCCGCTGCGCCGCACCCCGCCGATAAGAGTTACCGCCACGAGGGCGGCAACCACCGCACCCACTGCGAAGGGCGCACCAAAAATATAGGCGAGCACCACACCGGGTAGCACCGCGTGCGAAATTGCATCCCCCATAAGTGACCAGCCGAGCAGCACGAGCCAGCAGGAGAGCAGAGCGCAGACGGCGACGGCAAGCACGGTGACCACGAATGCGCGGAGCATGAATGGCAGGGTCAGCGGCTCCACCAGATAGTTGAGGATGTCCATTTAGTTCTTCCCTTCCACAGGGCTGATCGTAGTAGTGCCGGAGGTAGCAGCGCCGGTAGCGACCGACGCGCCGGCGTCCACCTCCATGCCGAAGGCACGCACCAGGTTCTCGGGGGCGAGCACCTTCTCGGGGGTGTCGTGCATCAGAATTGTGCCGCGCAGCAGTAGCGCCTCGTCGGCAAACTGGCGCAGGCTCGCCAAGTCGTGCGTGGAAACCAGCACGGTCGCGCCCTCGTCACGCAACTGTTCGATGACCTGAATGAGCATCGCCTCGCTGCGCTTGTCCACGCCGGCGAAAGGCTCATCCAGCAACAGCAGCTGGGCGCCCTGGGCGATAGCGCGTGCCACGAAGGCGCGCTTACGCTGACCGCCCGAGAGCGCCCCAATCTGACGGTCGGCAAGGTCGGTCAGTTCCACGCGGGCGAGCGCCTCATCCACGGCAGCACGGTCTGCGGCACGCAGGCGGCGGGTGATGCCGAGGTTGCGGTAGCGTCCCATGCTGACGACCTCACGCACGGAGAGGGGGAAGGTCCAGTCGATTTCTTCGCTCTGCGGCACGTAGCTGACGAGCCCGGCGCGGTGGTGGTGCGCGTTCTTGCCGCGGCTGCCATGGTTACCGCCGACGGGCTGCCCGTCGAGGGTGATGCTGCCGGCGTGCATGGGCACGACCCCCATGATGGCTTTGAAAAGGGTGGATTTGCCGGAGCCGTTCATGCCGATCAGGCCGCAGATACGCCCGGTGTCCAGGGTGAAGGATGCGCCAGTGAGGGCGCGGACTGGCCCGTAGTTCACGTGCACATTTTCGCAGCTGAGAAGAGTGCTCATTCCTTGTGTTCTTTCTGGTGGTCACCGTATGCGTGGGGCGGGTGTACTTGCTTGCGTGTTGCTGAGTGGGTGTTGGTGAGTGGGTGTTGGTGAGTGGGTGCCGTGTGGGCGGGTGTTAACAGCGGAGCCAAGAAGGCGACCGCCCCTCCTATCC
>ERZ1699249.19-NODE-19-length-18317-cov-2.661792_pt1 | contig 18317 bp, 18 predicted proteins | sample MGYA00581527_ERZ1699249 | MGnify/ENA primary metagenome ERZ1699249 (study PRJEB42319, sample SAMD00040308) | human oral metagenome | material: saliva | host: Homo sapiens | study: EMG produced TPA metagenomics assembly of PRJDB4115 data set (Metgenomic analysis of... | reverse complement strand
ACATACCGAAAGAACCGGCATCATTATTCACCGAATTAAACAGATAAAGCGTCTTATCGCTGCGGCGGTAATAGGCTTTCCAGCCTTCATACACATTGCTGCCGCGTGCAGTGGTGGCAAAATCGGGCAAGAACAGCCCTTGCAGTTCGGCAGCAGGAACTGCTTGACCGTTTAGCGTGATCTGTTCTATTGCAAATACGCTTTTCGGAATAGAGCCGTCTGTGCCGTAAAATGGTTTGCCCCGATAGAGAGGCGCGGTATCACTATTTGGGGCTGTACCTGAAAAGTCGCTGCGTTTGGGGTGGATACGGCGGGCAGTGATGTGTACCGTTTGTCCGCTGCCGGACAAAGTTAACGTATCACCGCGACCGAAGTGTTCGTGTAGGGTAACGAAGTTTTTGTCGGAGGCAGGAAATATCAGACGGCTGCGGTGGATAAAGCCGTAACCGCCGGTGGCTGCCTGTTGCAACAGCGAGGTACAGAAATTCGGATTGTCTTTGCTGGCTTCGCCTACACATTCCAACGGCGTGCCGTTGGGAATTTTTGCCAAAACTTTGGCGTTCAAATCGGGGCTTTCGCGTAAGTTGGTATAGCCGTCAGCATCATGAACCAAGGCAAAGCCATCCGGCGGCGCAGCATGGGTTAAGGTGGAACACAATAATAAGAGAGCAGCTAAGTAACGCATTTTTATCATTTCTTTTAGTTTTCAGACGGCCTTATTTGAGCGATATTTAAATCGCAGCACCCCATAAATAACGGCGCTGGAATTTGCCGTCCTTAAATATAAAGCAGACGCCGAAGGGAGCGCCGTCCGCCCCTTGTCTGCCGAACAGATAAAGTGTCTTATCACTGCCGCGGTAATAGGCTTCCCAGCCTTGATATACATTGCTGCTGCGTGCAGTGGCGGCAAAATCAGGCGAGAACAGTCCTTGCAGTTCTGAGGCAGGAACCGTTTGACCGTTTAGCGTGATGCTTTCAAGCGCGAATACACTTTTGGGAATGATAGAGTCCACGCCATAGAACGGTTTGCCTTGATAGAGGCGAGCGGTGTATTTGTCTTTGCTGATACCCGAGAAATCACTGCGTTTAGGGTGGATGCGACGGGCAATGATGTGTACCTTTTGTCCGCTACCAGACAAAATCAGCGTATCGTCGCGACCGGATTGTTCGCGCAGTCGGATGAAGCTTTTATCAGAAGCGGGAAATATCAGACGGCTGCGATGGATAAAGCCAGAATCGTCGGCACTTGCCTGTTGTAGCTGAACAAAACAGAAGTCCGACCTGTTTTCACTGAGTTCTTCCACACATTCCAACGGTGTGCCGTTGGGAATTTTTGCCAAGACTTTGGCTTTCAAATCGGGGCTTTCGCGTAAGTTGGTGTGTCCGTCGGCATCATGAACCAAGGCAAAGCCGTCCGGCGGCGCGGCATGGGTTAAGGCGGAACACAATAATAAGAGGGAAGCTAAGTAACGCATTTTTACCATTTCTTTGAGTTTTCAGACGACCTGAATGTCAAAATAATTCACGGTAGATTAATTAGGATCGAATAAATCCTGATTATTTCAATAATCCCCGCCATAACGCTTCTTCATTATCCGCAATTTTGCGCAGAAATTCGGCGATGTTGCGGCAGCCGTTTTCAGATGGTTTTTTGCATTGTTTCACGCACATGGCTGCAAACTGACGCCATTGGTCGCCGATGGTAGTCATTTGTTCTGAGGCCGTCTGAAATGCAGGTTCGTTGCAGATATGGGCGGCTTGTTCGAGGAAGTAGGCGTAGATATAGCGGAAACCTGCGCCGCCGGTACCGATTTCTTCCTGCATCCGCACCAAATGGCCGAGAAACAGTTTTTGGTATTTGTCGTTTTGTTTGGCAGGCAGGGATTCGATTTTTTTGGCCAGCGTACGGATGCCTTTGACGCCGATGAAAAAGACCGGTGCGAGCATATGTTTGGCGTTTTTGCGTATGGCTTTGCGGATAATGGCGGGCAAGTCTGCCATGATTTTTTCAGACGGCCTGTTGTCTTCCAAGGTGTACATCATGCCTTTTGCCGCCAATACGCCTTTGGCAAAGCGCGCACGCTGCAAATCTTCGGCAGCGCAGCGTTGTACGGTTTCAAATACGGGGTCGCTGATGAGGTAGTCGTTGCCGTCTTTGCCGTATACTAAAAGATTGTGTGCGTTGAAATGGAAGCGCATTTGCGGCGGGAAGTAGGGAAGCCAGAAGACGGAGGTTTGCAAACCGGCCAGTTTGCCTGAGGACAGCGCGGTATCCAATGCGGCTTGTCCGCTTTGTGCGTCGGAAAATTTGCGGACGGATAATTTCAGCCCCAATGCTTTGCAGGTGTTTTTGATGATGCTGCGCGGTGCGGTACGGTAGGAAACCAGCGGCATGCCGTTTAATTTGATCAGCGGCATCCAGACAAATGTCAGCGCGTGGGCAATGCCGAAAATCATGGCTTCGTCTAAATTGTGGCCATGGTATTTGAGCAGGGTGGACATCACACCGCTTTCGCAATGGGCGGTATGCTGGTGTGGAAATTCTTGTGTGGTCATAAAGTTATTGGTTTTCGTGCAATGTTTTCAGACAGCCTGAATCGGTCGGAATGGGTTTGTTGTTTTGGAAATCAGCGGGCTTCTTTGGCCGCTTCCTGCTCGGCTTTGTAGCGGCGCAGAAACTCGATGGCGGCGGCTTTTTCGGCTTCGTTGCCGTATTTGGCATCACGTTGGGCGCGGCGCAGTTCGGCGCGTTCTTTGGCTTCTTCGATTTGGCGCGCTTTGAAGTCTTCGCGATTATCGGAGGAGACGAGTTTGTCCTGTTGCGATTGCGCTTTGGCCATGGCTTTGGCAATCAAATCCATGGGATTGAATGCGGCACTTGGTGCGGCTGTTTGGGTTTGTGCCTGTGCGGCCTGTTTGGCTTTGACGGCGGCTTCGCGTTGCGCCAGCAGGGCTTTGCGTTCGGCATCATCGCGCTGTTTGCGCGCGGTATGGCGTTCAAAACGGCTTTGTGCGTGTTCGGCGGCGGCAAAGCGCGGTTCGGCAGAGGTGCTGAAACGGCGTGCGGACGGCAGGAAGGGCTGCGATACGGGAACCATGTCGATGCAGTCGACGGGACAGGGGGTAACGCACAAGCCGCAGCCGGTGCATTCGTCGCTGATGACGGTGTGCATCAGTTTGGATGCGCCCATAATGGCATCGACAGGGCAGGCGCGGATGCAGGCGGTACAGCCGATGCAGACGGCTTCGTCAATCAGGGCTACGGCTTTGATTTGTGTTTTTGCCGGCGCGAGGTAGGGCTTGCCCAATAGGTCGGCAATGTCTTTCATGACGGTTTCCCCACCCGGCGCGCACAGGTTTACCGGCGCTTCTCCTGCCGACAGCGCGCGCGCATAGGGTAAGCAGCCTTCATAACCGCACTCACGGCATTGGGTTTGCGGCAACAGGCGGCTGATGCTTTGGATGGGAATGGTCATCATGGATAGTCAAAATCGAAAAGGCGCATTATATCAGATTGTTGCGTTTGTTTTGGCGAAACCCGCTTTGCTTATTTTAGTGAAACTCTCCATACTCGTTTTAGAGAAACGCGCTACGCCCGTTTTCAGACGAGCCTGAGTCGGGTTTGCGTTATAATTTTGAAATGGGTTTATTCGGGTAATTAGGAATGACGGCTACACTTTGCCCCTGTCAGTCGGGGCGTGTTTATACGGAATGTTGCGCACCGTTTCATGCGCGTGAGGCGGCGGCCGCGACAGCGGAAGAGTTGATGCGTTCGCGTTACAGCGCGTATGTTTTGCAGGAAATCGACTATATCGTGGACACGACTGTCCCTGCGCAGCAGAATTTGTTGGATAAGCAGGATTTGGCAGCATGGAGTAAGCAGACGCAGTGGTCGGGATTGAAGGTTATCCGTCATGTGCCGTTTGGCAAGCTGCATGCTTTGGTCGAGTTTGAGGCGTATTTTGAAGAGAACGGGCAAACCGAGTGCCATCATGAATTGTCGGCATTTGTGAAAATAGACGGGCGTTGGTACTTTATTGATCCGACCGTTGCTTTGCCAACGATGAAACAGCCTTGTTTGTGCGGTTCGGGCAAAAAGTTTAAGGCATGTTGCGGACAGTTTTTCAAATAGTAATGTAAACAGGCCGTCTGAACGTTCAGACGGCCTGAGCTGTTTTTGCAGATAAAAAAAACCATTCATACTAAGGGAGAAGTATGAATGGCCAATACATTGCGGGAAAACGTCTTACTTGCTGCACCGCCCAAAAGGGATGAAAGAGCGGTGTTGTGTCAGCGATTAATATTCTACTATTTTTAGTATTAAATGCTGTTAAGAAGTGAAATAATTTCAATAAGTTGCAAGATAATCGTGATTTTTTGAAGATAAACGGTATTTTTACTGATTTTCTCGAATCCATTTCACCCATTGCTGAAACAGCTCGGGTTGCAATGCGGCGATGACGGAACGCTTGAATACATGTTCGCCGCTCCAAAAATCGTCGCCTTCCAAAGTGGTCAGGCAGCCGCCGGCTTCTTCAAAAATTAATGCGCCGGCGGCGTAGTCCCACAGCTTTTGTCCGCCGTGGATGTAAATATCGTAGCGGCCGCTGGCAAGGTAGCACCAATCGAGCGTGCTGCTGCCCATGCTGCGGATTGTGCCGAATGGGGCAAGGGTATTCATGCGGCTGGCGAGTTTGCCCGAACGCAGGTATTTGATTTCTACGCCGGCAATGGATTCGTTGAGTTTTTTGTTTCCGGAACGCAGCGGCAGCGGCGTGCCGTTGAGGAATGCGCCTTTGCCGCGTTCGGCATAGAAACATTCGCCGCTGACCGGATTGTAAATCACGCCCAATTCGGCGTGGCCGTTTTTAACCAGCGCGACGGATACGGCAAAATGCGGCAAACCGTTGACGAAGTTGTTTGTGCCGTCGATAGGATCGACAATCCACAGGCCGTCTGAATGTTCGTTCCACAAACGGGTTTGCTCCTGAACGCTCATCTCCTCGCCCAACATCGGACAATCTTCCAATAAGGGCAGGGCGGCGGCAAAAGCGGTTTGTGCGGCCAAATCCGCTTCACTCAAAACCGAACCGTCTTCCTTGCGTCGTGACGGCGTGTTCAGAAAACGCGGCATGACTTCGGTTTGGGCGATGTGGCGGACGACTTTCTGTAAACGATATAGCACGGCGTATCCTTGTTTTTTGCAGTTTTGCGTGACAGTGGATTAAAATTCGGGAAGTTTTCAAATTATAGTGGATGAAATCAAAATCAGGCAGGCAAGTGTATGCCGCCGTGTTTCAACTTCGTTCACGAAAGTCTAAATTATATACATGAATAAAGCAGGAAACCATGCCCCGATTTTATGTTGATTTTGCCTTAAGCCCCGACAGCGTGGTCGAATTGCCCGATAATGTGGTGCGCCATCTGAATGTATTGCGCGTGAAAAACACGGAAGAAATCGTGTTGTTTAACGGCAATGGCAAGGCATATCCGGCTTTGCCCGAAGTTTTGGAAAAACGCCGCGCCAGCGTGCGGATTTTGCGTGAAGAGGCAACGGACAACGAATCGCCGCTGAACATTACGTTGGTACAGGCGGTATCCGCCGCCGAGCGCATGGATTTCACTTTGCAGAAAAGCGTGGAATTGGGCGTGGCAGAAATTCGCCCGGTCATCAGCGAACGCTGTGTCGTCCGCTTGAGCGGCGAACGCGCTGAAAAGCGGGTGACGCGTTGGCAGGAAATCGTCGTTTCGGCGTGTGAACAAAGCGGCCGCAATATTGTGCCGAAGGTTTTGCCGCTGACGACTTATGCACAGGCTCTGCAACAGTTGCCGCAGGAAACGACCAAACTGTTAATGAGCTTGAACCGTGCACAAAAACTGAGCGATGTTCGGCCGCAATCCGGTAAGGTCGTGTTTATGGTCGGCCCGGAAGGCGGCTGGACGGAGAAGGAAGAGCAGCAGGCATTTGATGCCGGTTTTCAATCCGTTACGCTTGGCAAACGGGTGTTGCGTACCGAAACCGCCTCACTTGCGGCCATTGCCGCCATGCAGACGCTTTGGGGCGATTTTGCATAAAGTTCGGGCCGTCTGAAAACGAGCGTAGCGAGTTTCGCTAAAACGAGCGTAGCGAGTTTCGCTAAAACGAGCTGTTGCTTCATGAGATAAAAATGGGAGTTTAAAAAATGTCTTACACCTTTACACTGGTCAAGCACGAGCTGGAAGCGGAATTGAAAAAGTTAATCGTACAAGAGGCCGATAAGGCCGACGATGTGGATATGGAAAACTTCACCGACGATGCACTTTTGTTTGGCGATGACAGTCCGGTCGGTTTGGATTCGCTTGATGCGCTGCAAATCAGCGTTGCCTTGCAACAGTATTTCCAAGTGCGTCTGCAGGGCGACCGGATGGTGCGCAAACATATGATGTGCGTACGCGATTTGGCGGCGTTTATCCGTGCGGAGCATGGCGCGTGAGTTGGGTTTGCGGTACGGCGGCCACTTCTGCCTTGAATCCGCAAACGGATTTCAGACGGCCTGATGCGGTGTCTTATACGTTTTTAAACCAACCGCAGCGGGCTGCTTATTTTCGTGCATTCTCCGGCGACAGTTTGGGGCGGAAGGAATTTGCGGATATTGCCGAACAACATTTGCGCCGAGCCGCCGAAAATGCAGGCTGGCCGTCTGAAAGTTGGCATGATGCGCCGGTGTTTATCGGTTCCAGTTCCTATTCCATCTCCGAATATGAAAACCGCCATTTTGCGGGCAATAGGGCGGTAGAAGAACACAATTTGCTTTATCTCGCCGAAGATTTGCGCCGGCGCAGCGGTAATCGGCAGATTTTCAGTTTCGCTACTGCCTGCACTTCATCTGCTCACGCGCTGATTCAGGCGGATAATTGTTTGCGCGACGGGGCGGAGCGTGCCTTTGTGCTTGGTATTGAAAACCTCAACCGGCTGACCTTGCTGCATTTTCACAGCTTGGGTTTGCTGGCCGAACAGTATCAGCCTTTTGGCGGAAACGGTTTGATTTTAGGCGAAGGTGTTGCCGCACTTGCCTTATCTTCCGCTGCTCCTGAATCTTCTTCAGGTCGTCTGAAACTTATCGGACACGCCGCCAATACAGGCAATGACCTGATTCAAAGCGATGGCCAAGCGCAAGAGCAAGTGATGCGCCGTGCGTTAGATATTGCAGGTATCTCTCCTGAAAGCATTGCAGCCGTTAAAACACACGGCATCGGCACGGCTGACAGCGATGCTGCCGAATTGGCCGCACTGGAAAAAATATTCGGAACGCTGCCGCCTCTGATGGCGTTCAAACCGCAAATCGGACACACACTTGGCGCAACGGCAGCCCTTGAAACAGCCCTGCTTTTATCCGCTTTAAAACAAGGCGGAAGCAACGATTATCAGGGGCGGGAAATTCGTTTTTCCGAGTGCGCGGCTTCACAAAAAGGCGGCTTTTTCTGTTTGGCCAATCAGTTTGGTTTTGGCGGCAGCAACACATCTTTGGTATGGCAATGGCAACCGTAAATCCTAATATCCGTATTACCGCCGCCGTGTGTTTTGATACTGACGCCGGCACCGGCAGTAAAATCCTCAAACAAACCTTAAAGCAGCAAAGCGGTATAGATACCCGCCGCCTCAGCCGCTTGAGTTTGATTGCCGCGCTTGGTGCAGGGCAACTGAAAGAGCAATGCGAAATTCGTTCTGATTGCGCCGTTTTTCTCGGTACGCCGTTCTCTTCGCCATCCGTATTTGAAAAAATGGCAGACAATGTGCTGAACCATCACGCCGCGATGCCGTTTGACTTTATTGCCAACCTGCACAATGCTCCCGTTTTTCATGCCGCGCAAGCGTTAGGAACGCATGGTGCAACTTTGGTCGTTACTGCCGACAACAATGTAGATACCTGCTTTCATCCATTATCTCTGGCGATGCAGTCTTTGCAAAATGGCGGACAAGCTGCGGTTGGTTGGGTATATGAACATCAAGCAGTCCGTGCCGATACCTATGAAGGCAGTATCTGGATTTTGCTTGAAGCCGGTACAGATCAGGGTGTTCCCGTTGTGTTGAATAATGAAGTGATGCAGGCTGATAGGCCGTCTGAAAAGCCGCAATATTATTGGCAAAATATCGCCGATTGGCTAGAAGCAGTAATGGCGCACGAGGGTAGGGATGTGAAGAAATATACTTTGGCGTGATGGGGAAAATGATTTTAGAGAATGAGTTTGTTTGTTGAAGTAAATAGGTTGTAAGCCATTAAAAAGGCCGTCTGAAAATATTTTCAGACGGCCTTTTGGTATCAAAAAAACAATCAACGAGACATCTCGCCTTGAATAGCGCGGATATTCGCTTTACGGGCGTTGATGGTACGGGTCAGTTGTTGGATTTTAATCTGGTCGCCTTTTTGTTTGGCCGCATTCAGCTGGGTTTGAAGGTGGGTAATAGCGGCCTGTTCATTGCGTACTTCGGTCTGCAATATCTGTTTGCGGGTTTCTTTAGGGCTTGGCTTAGGAGCCGGCGTAACCACAGGTGCAGTACGGATAACAGGGGCTTTGTATTTGCTGTATGAAGAACTGCGTGATTTGTTCTGACGGTTGCGCAGGGTAATATTAAGGCGCGGATTGGCAGCTTCGGCTGTGTTGGTCACGCTTGTAATCGGTACATTCGGCAGAATTTTGATATCGCTGTCATTATTTCCTTTATCCAGCAAAATGTCAGCTGCCGGTTTGTATGCTTGAGGGAAAGGTGTTGGGACAGTGGTTTTGCCATGTTCTACCGGAGCGGAAGTTGCTGGCGTGCTTGGTTCGGCCGAAGCTGTGGCAATAGGTTTGGCTGCTTGTTCTTCAGATGCGAGGACAACGGCTGTTTTAGTACGGCTGACCTTGGCTTTGCGTCGAGAGGAGGTTTTGGCATAAGTTTTGCCTTTGCGCTTAGTCTCGACTTTGGCAGGTGTTTTATCGAGCACTTCATCCTGAGCTGTTACCGCTTGGTTATTTTGGGTAGTTGAAGTTTGCGGCTGAGCTGCCGAGTTCTGAATAATCTCTTGTGGAATTTGGATTGCAGGTACAACAGGTTGAACAGCTGGTGTTTCATTAATAATAGCAATGCCGTCTGAAACTGTTTTCTCGGTAGAAGCAGTAGGTTGGGCTTGTGCGGCAAGCATTACAGGAACAACACTGTTTTCTGTTTGGGTCGCACTAGACTGAGTTTGTACGACAGGAGTTGTATTGCGGACAGTAGTGTCAGCAACATAGTTTTCAGCTTTTATTGTGGGCGGCGCTTCCAGAGTAGGCGTATTGTTGGGAACGATTACGCTGTCCGCAATGGCTTTGTCGGCTGCAACGGTAGGTTGGATTTGTGCTGCGAGCGTTGGAGGAACAATAGTGTTGTCCTCTTGAGCAGCAGTCGTCTGCGTTTGTACGACAGGAGTTGTGTTGTGGACAGTAGTATCAACAACATAGTTTTCAGGTTTTGCAACGGCTGGTGTTTCCAAAACAGGCGTATTGTTGGAGACGATTACGCTGTCTGCAATGGTTTTATTCGTAGGCACAGCTTGTCGAGTTTGTGCCATCGGAATGGAAATAGGTGCGGGAACACCGTATTCATTTCGAGTAACAACGACTGGGGTTTGTACCGCAGGCGTTGCTTGAGAAGTATGAACGTAGTCAGCGGCAGATGCTTTAAATTCTGTTGTTTGTACCGTTTTTAAAACCGGAGTGTCGCCTGGAATCGCAACGACGCTGTTTTCTGTTACATTGTTTGTTTCAACTATGCGACAGGCGTCATTGATCTGATATGAAGCATAAACGGTGATGCCTTCAACATTGCAGACATACTCGGCAGCATTCGCGGCGGCGGGGAGGGTCAGGCTGAGGGCAATGGCGGTTTTGCAGAAAAACGGTTTCATAAAGGCAATAGAATCAGGTTGTTTGTTCAAAGTGTAATTATACTATGTACACTGTCAGCATCCGCCAACTTATTTTTAGGCGGTGTAAAACTGTGGCTGAAAGGTTGAAAATTGGAATAAAAGGTTTTAGGCCGTCTGAAACTTGTCATATAAAGTTTCAGACGGCCTTTGCTGTCATGGCGGATTAAGCGTTCAACAGGCTTTCGTCCAATGTCAACTCTTCGTTTTTATTGACGGCGACTTTGCGTGCCAAAACGTTTTGGGCGATTTCGTGTGCTTCAGTAAGCGAGTGCATCAGGTAAGTACCGCATTGGTATTCGTTCAGCTCGGGGATTTTGCTTTGGTCTTGAACGGTCAAAACATCCTGCATTGAAGCGAGCCATGCGTCGGCTACTTTTTGCTCGTCGGGCGTGCCGATGAGGCTCATATAGAAACCGGTACGGCAGCCCATCGGGGAAATGTCGATGATTTCAACGCCGTTGCCGTTTAAGTGGTCGCGCATAAAGCCTGCGAACAGGTGCTCCAGCGTATGAATGCCTTTTTCAGGCAGGATTTCTTTGTTGGGAATGCAGAAACGCAGGTCAAACACGGTAATGGTGTCGTCTTTTGGCGTGGTCATGGTTTTTGCCACGCGTACGGCAGGGGCGTGCATACGGGTGTGGTCGACTTTGAAACTGTCTAGTAGGGGCATTTGGGTGTCCTTTAAGGTAAATAGATTTTTCGCTAGGGATATTTGAAGACTGAATCACAATTCCGCAATCTCAACTGCTTCGCCCGAAGCCGCACTCAGTGCTTCGTTTAAAACGTCGTAGAAATCGCGGCTGTCGCGTGTTGCCAGCCATTTGCCGTTTTGCTCGGCGAAATGGTAGCCGCCGCTTTTGGCGGCAATCCACAATTCTTGGTTGGGCGTGTGGCGGTTGACGATGATTTGCGTGCCGTTTTCGGCTTCGATGGTCAGTACGTTTCCGGCAAACTGGCAGTCGAAATCCCAGCCGTTTTCATCGATTTGGTCTTCGATGTGTTCGAACAACTCTTCGCTCATGCGGATGAATTCGCTTTCGGTCATCATGGCTTTTTGTATGGTTTTTGTTTAAGATACCGAATCTTGCCACATTCGTAATGATGAAGAAAGTTTTACTGATGAAATACGGCGTATTTTTTGCAGCGGCAACGGCTCTGCTGCTCTCTGCCTGCGGCTACAAAGGCGATCTCTACCTGCCCAAAGAAGGCGACAAGGCGCGCTTCGGCGTGATTCAAACTGGCTTGAAATTCGATACGGCCAAAGAACCGACCACTCAAACCAACGATTAAAAAAGACTTCACAAACATGACCTTATTCTGCGAACAACTCCCTTATACACACCTTGCCGAAGAGTTTGGTACGCCGCTTTATGTGTACAGCAAATCTGCGCTGACCGAGGCATTTGAAAACTACCAAACCGCGTTTGCCGCTTTAAATCCGCTTGTCTGCTACGCAGTGAAAGCGAATGGCAACCTGAGCATCATCAAGCACTTTGCTTCTTTGGGGAGTGGTTTTGATATTGTGTCCGGCGGTGAGTTGGTGCGTGTTTTGGCGGCAGGCGGCGATGCGGCGAAAACGATTTTTTCCGGTGTAGGTAAGAGTGAAGCAGAAATCGAGTTTGCGCTGAATGCTGGCGTGAAATGCTTCAATATGGAAAGCATTCCCGAAATCGACCGCATTCAGAAAGTTGCCGCGCGTTTGGGTAAAGTCGCTCCTGTTTCCCTGCGCGTCAACCCCGATGTCGATGCTAAAACCCATCCTTATATCTCCACCGGCCTGAAAGCCAATAAATTCGGTATTGCCTATGCCGATGCGCTTGAGGCCTATCGTCATGCTTCCCGACAAAGCCATTTGAAAATTGTCGGTATCGACTGCCATATCGGCTCCCAACTGACCGACCTCAGCCCGCTTGTCGAAGCCTGCGAACGTATCTTGGCCTTGGTCGACCAACTGGCAGCCGAAGGCATTGTGTTAGAACACTTGGACTTGGGCGGCGGTGTCGGCATTGTTTACCAAGACGAAAATGTGCCTGATTTGGGCGCGTATGCCAAAGAAGTTCAAAAACTGATCGGTACACGCCGTCTGAAACTGGTTCTCGAGCCAGGCCGCAGTTTGGTCGGTAATGCAGGTGCGTTGTTGACGCGCGTCGAATTCGTCAAACATGGCGAAGAGAAAAACTTTGTGATGGTCGATGCGGCGATGAACGATTTGATGCGCCCGGCACTTTATGATGCTTATCATCACATTGAAGCGGTCGAAACCAAAGACATTGAGCCTCTGACGGCCAATATCGTCGGCCCGATTTGCGAAACCGGCGACTTCCTCGGCAAAGACCGCACCATCGCCTGCGAAGAAGGGGATTTGCTGCTTATCCGCAGCGCCGGTGCGTATGGCTCAAGCATGGCGAGCAACTACAATACGCGCAACCGTGCGGCGGAAGTATTGGTTGACGGCAGCGAATGCAAACTAATCCGCCAACGTGAAACCGTCGAGCAGCAAATGGCCAACGAATTGGCTTGTTTGTAAGGTTTGATTGTTTATAAGGCCGTCTGAAAGCTTGATAGACTTTCAGACGGCCTTTGTTATGAAAGAAAAGGGCATGTATCCAACACGCCCTTTTTAGTTTATCAATAATGCGGCGGAATCTCGTCGCGCAGGCTGTACGGTTCGCGTTCGCCGTTTGCGCCTTTGTCCTGCATCCGTTGATACAGAAGCCGTAGCTGGCCTTGTTGCAAATCCAAAGCCTGTTGCATCTTGGCGATGGTGTCGTTCAGGCTGCCGATTAAATCTTCCTGCAAGGCCGTCTGAATTTCCAGCTCCGTGACGCGGTGTTCCAATTCCTGAATATCGCTCATATTACAGCACCATCGCGGCAATCCAGCCGGCAGCCATCAGCGGGATATTGTAGTGGATAAAAGTCGGGATAACCGAATCGCGGATGTGGTCGTGCTGACCGTCGGCGTTCAAACCCATGGTCGGGCCGAGCGTCGAGTCGGAAGCAGGAGAGCCAGCATCGCCCAGCGCACCGGCCGTGCCGACGATGGCGACGGTCGCCATAGGAGAGAAGCCCAAGCTCATGCACAAAGGCACATAAATCGCGGTAATAATCGGCAAAGTTGAGAAAGACGAGCCGATGCCCATGGTCACCAGCAAGCCGACGCACAACATGGTCAATGCGGCCATGCCTTTATTGCCGCCGAACAAAGCCATGCTGTGTTCGACCAAAGGCTGAATCTCGCCGGTTGCGTTCATTACAGCGGCGAAACCTTGAGCCGCAATCATAATAAAGCCGACCATCGCCATCATTTTGATGCCTTCGCCGAACACATCGCTGGCGGCGGAGCGGTTCATCACGCCCAACATCATAAACACGGCAAAGCCCAACATGGCGCCCAATACCAGCGAACCATCGTACAAAAGCTGAATGGCGAAACACACGGCAATCGCCACGGCCGCCACCAAGCTGCGATAGGTTGAAGGCTCTTGTTGTTGCACTGCCGCACGGTTGTCTTCCGTGTCAGTGGTATTGTTTTGATAAATACGCGGCTTACGGTAGTGCAAAAAGGCCAGCAGCAAACCGGATACCATGCCCAAAGCCGGAATCGCCATTGCGTGCATCACATTGATGCCGCTGGTGTCCATGCCTGCCGAGCGGATATTGCCCAACATGATGTCGTTCAAGAAGATGGCGCCGAAACCGTAAGGCAGGAACATATAAGTCGTTACCAAGCCAAACGTAATCACGCAGGCCACCAAGCGGCGGTCGAGTTTCAAACGGTTGAACACCAACAGCAGCGGCGGAATAATCATCGGGATAAACGCGATATGAATCGGCACAACGTTTTGGCTCATCACGCCCATGCACAAAATAATCGCCAGCAGCAGCCATTTGACCGCGCCTTCGCCTTTCGCATTGCCTTCGCCGCCGTTGAGTTTGCGGATAATCACGCCGGCGAGCTGTTGCGGCAGGCCGGAATGCGTGATGGCCATGGCAAACGCGCCGAGCATGGCATAAGACAGCGCGATTTGCGCCCCGCCTTTCAGTCCTTCATTAAAAACAGGAATAATCCCTTGCTGCACTACATCGCCGGACGTGTTGGTTACATTCTCCAAAGGCATACCGGCCACCAAGCCGCCGACAAACGCTCCGACAGCCAAGCTGAGCACCACATGCACGCGCGATAAAGACAGCACAAGCATGATGATGACCGCAATTACAACCGCATTCATATCGTTCTCCGTTGTTCAGACGGCCTGTTATGTAAAAACAGGCAATCATCTGTTTACATATTACAAATAAACATCATAACCCAAGCATGAAGCCTTTGCAAAAAACGGCAGGCCGTCTGAAAACCAAACCATCGACTTTCAGACGGCCTGAAGTGATTTCTTGTATAACGTTTCAAAATGGTATGTGGTTTATCGCCAAGATTAAGATATTCAAAAATAGCCCAAAAACGCGTGCTTCCTATTCTTTGCATATTGTATAAATGTTAAAATCGACATAATGCTCTATTTGGGGTTTGTCGCTGAAACTAAAGCAGTTATTTATAAAATCCAATTCAATAATATACAAACAAAGGAAAGAAGTTATGGATATTCTGACGCGGCTGCACAATCTGCCGCCCTCACGCTTTCATTACAAACTTTTGGTATTGGTCGGCATAGGTTGGCTGTTTGATGCCATGGATACAGGCTTGGTGTCGTTTGTATTGCCGGCTTTGGGCAAAGATTGGGCGCTGGCTCCGGCGCAGTTAGGCTGGATTGTCAGCATTGCCTTCGTCGGCATGGCTCTGGGCGCGGTATTTAGCGGCTGGCTGGCGGACAGGTTCGGACGGAAAACCGTTTTTGCCGGTACGATGGTGGTGTACAGCATTGCCACAGGTTTGTGTGCGCTTGCGCCTGATTTGACGGTTTTACTGGTGTGCCGTTTTTTTGTCGGCGTCGGCTTGGGCGGCCAACTGCCCGTCGCCGTGTCGCTGGTCAGCGAATATGCGCCGCCGAAAGTACGCGGCCGTTTTATTGTGTTGCTGGAAAGCTTTTGGGGCTTGGGTTGGCTATCGGCCGCGCTGGTGTCTTATTTCTTTATTCCGCAAACCGGCTGGCACAGCGCGTTTTTATTCGGCGCCTTGCCCCTGTTTTATGTGCCGTTGGTGTTGAAGTTTGTTCCCGAATCCGTACCTTACCTGCTTTCCCGCGGCAAAACCAACGAAGCGCACCATTTGGTATCCGTGCTAGAAATGCAATCGGGCATAACGCCGCCGACAGAAGCCGTTGCCGCACCGGTCGCACCGCGTGAACGCATCCGCTTCGTCCAACTTTGGCAACATCCGTTTGTACGGCGTACGCTGATGCTGTGGCTGGTTTGGTTCGGCATCGTGTTTTCGTATTACGGCATTTTCACTTGGTTGCCCAAATTGCTGGTCGAACAGGGCAATACCGTGGTCAAAACCTTTGAATATGTGCTGGTGATGATTGTTGCGCAACTGCCCGGCTATATTACCGCCGCGGCTTTAGTGGAAAGAATCGGTCGCAAAGCAACGCTGGCTGGCTTTCTGGCCGCTTGCGCCGTGTGCGCATGGTTCTTCGGGCAAAGCACAACTGCCGCCGAAGTCATGATTTGGGGCAGCCTGATGTCCTTCTTCAACTTGGGCGCATGGGGCGTTTTGTACACCTACACCCCCGAACTCTACCCCTTGCGCTTCCGTGCCTTCGCATCCGGTTGGGCAGGCGCCATCGGCCGCGTCGGCGGCATACTCGCGCCCATGGTAGTGGCGATGATGGTGGGCAACAGCGGCGGCTTCGGCAATATCTTTATGATGTTTGCGCTGGTTATGCTGCTGATTGTGGCGGTAATCTTGGTATTGGGTGAAGAAACCAAAGGCCGTACGCTGGAAGACATCAGCCAATAAAAGATAGGCATGAAAAGGCCGTCTGAAAAATATTTTTCAGACGGCCTTTGTTTTATTTTGAGTATGTAATTTTAATACATTGGTTTTCTGTTCTTATTTTAATATACGGGGAAAGCGACCAAGAATGACCGTCTTTGGTTGCTTTAGGGTGAAATCATTATACTTCAATAAATTAAAATGAATAAATGATAAAGAGGCCGTCTGAAAAGTTCAATCATGGTTTGTGATGTAGGTCAAAGCAAAATGTAACTAAATTACTTATAGTTATTGTAGTGAAAATTTATTGACCTTATTGCCACCTTTTATTAAGGAGATACACCATGAACGCATCAGCCGACAACGTCGTCAGCCCAGCTGTAGCCGAGGTAAACAGCCTGGTTGAAAAGGGTTTACGGGCGTTGGATGAGTTTCTTAAGTTGGATCAGGAGCAGATTGATTTTATTGTGGCCAAAGCCTCTATCGCCGCGCTGGACAAACATGGTGTGCTCGCCATGCACGCGGTGGAAGAAACGGGACGCGGTGTGTTTGAGGATAAGGCGACGAAAAATCTGTTTGCCTGCGAAAACGTCGTGCGCCGCCTACGCGATTTGAAAACCGTAGGCGTCATCAGCGAAAACGATGTAACCGGTATTACTGAAATTGCCGATCCGGTCGGCGTGGTTTGCGGTATTGTGCCGACGACCAATCCGACTTCCACCACCATTTTCAAATCCCTGATTGCGCTGAAAACCCGCAATCCGATTATTTTCTCGTTCCACCCGTCCGCCCAGCAGTGTTCCGCCCATGCTGCGCGTATCGTGCGCGATGCGGCGATTGCGGCCGGTGCGCCGGAAAACTGTATCCAGTGGATTGAAAAACCGTCTATGGAAGGCACTTCCGCGCTGATGAAGCATCCGGGCGTGGCGACGATTTTGGCGACCAGCGGCAATGCGATGGTGGAAGCCGCTTATTCCTGCGGCAAACCCGCGCTCGGCGTCGGGGCGGGCAACGTGCCTGCCTATGTTGAAAAAAACGGCAAACATCCAGCAGGCGGCACACGACATCGTGATGTCCAAAGCGTTCGACAACGGCATGATTTGCGCCAGCGAACAAGCCGTCATCGCCGACAAAGAGATTTATAAAGAGCTGGTCGAAGAGTTCAAATCCTACGGCGTGTACTTTGCCAACAAAAAAGAAAAAGCCATGCTCGAAGACTTCATCTTCGGCGTCACGGCAAACTGCGCCAACTGCGGCGGCGCGAAACTCAATGCCGCCGTGGTGGGCAAACCGGCGGCGTGGATTGCCGAACAGGCCGGGTTTAAAGTCCCTGAAAAAACCAACATCATCATCGCCGAATGCCGCGAAGTCGGTCCGAACGAGCCGCTGACCCGCGAAAAACTTTCGCCTGTGTTGGCCATGATTAAGGCAGATTCGACCGAGCAAGGTTTGAAGTTCGCCGAAGAAATGGTTGCCTTTGACGGCTTGGGACACTCCGCCGCCATCCATACTGCCGATGAAGAATTGGTCAAAACGTTCGGCTCCCGCGTCAAAGCCCTGCGCGTGATTTGGAATTCGCCTTCTACTTTCGGCGGCATCGGCGACGTGTACAACGCCTTCCTGCCTTCTCTGACCCTCGGTTGCGGCTCTTACGGTAAAAACGCCGTCGGCGGCAACGTCAGCGCAGTCAATCTGTTAAACATCAAAAAAGTAGGCCGTCGGAGAAACAACATGCAATGGTTCAAAGTGCCCGCCAAAATCTATTTTGAACGCGATTCCATCCAATATCTGCAAGACATGAAAGACTGCGAAAAAGTCATGATTGTGACCGACCGTTCGATGGTTGATCTGGGCTTTGTCGATAAAATCACCCACCAACTGCATCAACGCAAAAACAAAGTGACTATTCAGCTGTTTACCGATGTCGAAGCCGATCCGAGTGTCCAAACCGTCTATAAAGGCACGGATTTGATGCGCAGCTTCCAGCCGGACACCATTATCGCGCTGGGCGGCGGTTCGCCGATGGACGCGGCCAAAGCCATGTGGCTCTTCTACGAGCAGCCGCAAGTCGATTTTGAAGACTTGGTACAAAAATTCATGGATATCCGCAAACGCGCCTTCCGCTTCCCTGAGTTGGGCCGCAAAGCCAAATTTATCGGTATCCCTACCACATCGGGCACTGGCTCCGAAGTGACGCCGTTTACCGTCATCAGCGACGGCGACAAAAAATATCCGATTGCCGACTACTCGTTGACACCGACCATTTCGATTGTCGATCCTGCGTTTACCATGACCGTACCGGCAGGCGTAACCGCCGATACCGGTTTGGACGTATTGACCCACGCCGTAGAAGCATACGTTTCCGTACTGGCGAACGACTTTACAGACGGCCTCGCCCTGCAAGCCATTAAGCTCGTATTCCAATACCTCGAACGCCCCTACAACCACGGTGCGGCCGATCCTGAAGCGCGTGCACATAAGCACAATCCCTACACCATC
>ERZ1699249.11-NODE-11-length-20218-cov-2.222189_pt1 | contig 20218 bp, 25 predicted proteins | sample MGYA00581527_ERZ1699249 | MGnify/ENA primary metagenome ERZ1699249 (study PRJEB42319, sample SAMD00040308) | human oral metagenome | material: saliva | host: Homo sapiens | study: EMG produced TPA metagenomics assembly of PRJDB4115 data set (Metgenomic analysis of... | reverse complement strand
CCGAGTGCGAAACCGGTGATGAACTGGTAGCCCTCTGGGATCTCAAACTCGGCTTCGACGGGCTCGCGCCACGTGGCGAGGATGCCGACCGGGCACGAGTCGATGCCGCGCGACTTGGCGGACAGGAACAGGGTCTGGAGCATGAGGCCGGCGTCCATGGCGCTCCACGGCAGCATGTCCTTGTGCACGAAGACGAAGCCCATGACGGGAGCGTCGAAGGCCATCACGTTGCGGCGGTTCACGCGGTTGCGCCCCTCGATGTCGGCGCGCTCGATGCCGTGGATGCCGTAGAGGAGCTTCGCGACCTCGATCTGGGCGGGTCGTACCTCGTCCGGGTAGCGTTTGCGCACCGGGAAGTCGCCGTCCGGAACGGGGATCTCCACGGTCGGATGCTCAGCCTTGCGGGCGTGGGCGGCGATCTCCTCGTCGAAGAGACGGCCGTAGTGTTCACGTAGGCGAGCGGCGCGCTCGCCCGTGGCCAGGGCGACGCGGAAGGCGCGCGTGTTGGACCAGGACGGCGCGGTCGTCGCGTCGGCGAGGATCGCGTCGAGGACCTCGGCGGGGATCTCCCGGTCTGTAAAGGCGCGCGTGGAGCGGCGCGAGGCGGTCAGGGCGGAAAAGTCGTTCGTCTCAGCGGCGAGTGTCATGCGCCCAGGCTAACCCGGCCCGACGCTCCCGATCCACCCGGCCCGCCCACCGGACGACTGCCACTTTGCCGGCTAGTGATCCCCGTAGTGAGTGCGACATGAAATGATCTCGACTCGATCATCACGCACGCGATAGACAAGACGATTTGCCGCATCAATGCGGCGTGACCACCACCCCGAGTAACGCCCCTTCAACGGCTCAGCCTTACCAATTCCAGTATCTTGCCCGTTCCTGGCAATGTCACGCAGTAGTGCGTTGATGCGCTTCAGCGTCTTTCGATCCTGAGTCTGCCACCACAGATAGTCCTCCCAGGCCTCGGAGGCCCAGACAAGGTCACGCATCCTCGATCAGCTCTCGCGAGATGCCACGCCCAGCCTCCAGCTCCGCAATACCGCGGTCAAGATGAGCAAGGTTGGAACGCGAGTAGAATCCATCAACCTCCAAAACGAAGGGAATCCGCTGTTCCCGCGCCACCTTCTTCGCAAAGATCGTGAACGCGGTATTCATAGAGAGACCCATTTCTTTGCAGGCACGCTCCATCGCAGCCTTATCCTCAGCATCGAGTCGAACAGTCACCGTAGCGGTCGCCATGCAACACCTCCAGAATCAGCATATCGATAGCGATATGCTATCAGACTGACATCATAATGAAGACTTTGAGAGCGCGCTCCACCCAGAGCATGCAGAAGCACTGGCCTTACCGGGCCAGGGCCTGCTCGAAGGCCACCACATCCTCCTCGGGCGTGGCCCATGAGGTTCCGATGCGCGCCAGGTAGCGGCCATCGGGCAGGGTCTCCCAGATGCCGTAGCGCACCTTATCCGACAGGCGCTCATGCCCGGCCTGGTCGAGGGCCACAAACGTCAGGTTGGTCGGCGAGTCCATGGTGACCACGTACCCCGCACGCTTGAGGGCCTCGCGAATCCGGGCGGTCGCCTTAACGGCAGGCTCGCCGATCGTCAGGTAGAGACCGTCTTCGAAGAGCGCCTCAAACTGAACACCCAGGAGACGCCCCTTCGCCATGAGCGCACCGTGCTGCTTCATATGGGTGACGAACTGACGGATCGACCCGCGCTCGGGGATCACCACGGCCTCGCCAAAGAGCGTGCCGCACTTGGTGCCACCGATGTAGAACACGTCGGTCAGGCGCGCCAGGTCGGCGAGCGTCACGTCGTTGGCGGGCGAGGCCAGCGCGTAGGCGAGACGCGCGCCATCGGCAAAAAGCTTGAGGTCGCGCTTGCGGCACACGGCCGAAAGCTCCTCGAGCTCGCGCAGGGAGTAGAGGGTGCCGTACTCGGTGGGCTGCGAAATATAGACGAGGGCGGGGGCGATCATGTGGTCGCGCGCGCCGTCGCCCTCCCACGCCGAGTAGATGCGTTCGACGTCGGCGGCGTTGATCTTGCCGTCCACAGCCGGGGTGTCGAGGATCTTGTGGCCGCCGCGCTCGACGATGCCAGCCTCGTGCATGTTGATGTGGCCGGTATTGGGGGCGATGACGCCCTGCCAGGGCAGGAGGATCGCATCGATGACGGTCGCGTTCGTCTGCGTGCCGCCGACCAGGAAGTACACGTCGGCGTCGGGGGCCTGGCAGGCCTCGCGGATCAGGTCGCGGGCGTGCTCGCAGTGCTCGTCGGTGCCGTAGCCGCTCGACTGTTCCATGTTGGTGGCGACGAGCGCGTCGAGCACCCGGGCGTGCGCACCCTCCTGGTAATCGCTGGAAAAGTTAGGCAGCGCATAGGATGAATTCACGCGGCCATTATTCCACGCGGTGCCGCGCTTAGAGGCCGAACAGATCTGCGTGGGTTCCCGTCCGCGTGAGAGTCAAAACCAGGCGCTCGTCATCCACGTAATAGATCAGCAGCCAGTCGGGCTGAACGTGACACTCACGATGCCCCCGCCACTCACCTCCGAGAGCATGATCCCGATGCACGACAGCAAGCTCCCGGCCTGCAGCCAACGTTCGAATAACCTCATCCAGACGACTCATGTCGAGCCCACGCTTCATCGCACGCTTGTAGTCGCGCTTAAACCTCGTTGTCCAAACGACTTTCAGAGACACTAGCGCTTCAACTCCGCCAGAGCGTCTTCAACATCCACGGCCTCAACACCTGGATCAGAGGCCAGCTGCTCCGCTTCCAACATCGCCAAGACAGTCTCACGCTGCTGCTCATTCAGACGCAGATCGAAGGGCATTCCACCCACCCGCACGCTCTGACGCAGGAAAGCGTTCACAGCGGACGTCAGATTCATACCAAGCTCCGCGTAGATCGCTTCAACCTCACGCTTAAGATCTGCATCCATGCGCACACTAAAATTCACGGTTGCCATGCACAAACCTCCTTCTGCATGTCATTATACATACATAACCTCTATCAAGACATGCATGTAAGGCGCAGTGAAGGGCCCTCTCATGGCGACACACGACAGCACAATCAACCGAGACTCGCAGGCCTATTGGAACAAGCGGGCCGCGACGTTCACGAGAGACGCGACCAGCGACTACGAGCACTGGCTCCTGGACTTGCTCGCGCTCGAGGCGGGTGATGAGGTCCTCGACATGGGGTGTGCGACGGGCACACTCGCCGTCCCCCTCGCCCGCGCCGGGCACCGCGTCCACGGCTGCGACTTTGCCGATGCGATGCTCGCCATCCTCGACGAGCGCGCAGCCGCAGAGCACCTGCCCATCACGTCCCACCTCCTGGCGTGGGAAGACGACTGGGAGGCGGCAGGTCTCGGCACCGACAGCGTCGACGTCGCCTTCGCCTCCCGTTCCCTCATGGCCGAGGCCGTGGGCCCCTTCGTCGCCAAGCTCGACTCTGCGGCCAGGTCCAGAGCGGCGGTCGTCGTGCCCGACAGCCTGCTCCCCTCCCGCGACCCTCGCCTACTCACCTACCTGGGGCGCACAGCCAAACGCCCACGCGTCGTCCGCGACGTAACCCGCGCACTGGCTGCCATGGGCCGGACCCCGGTAGGCGCGAGGACCCAGACCTTCCGCCCGATGCGTTTTTCTTCCTTCGACGAGGCCCGCTCGGACCTTCGTCGCCTGGCCGGCCCCGAGCCGTTCACCGCACGCGAGCAGCGACTCTTCGACGCCTACTCGGCCCAGCACATCGTGCGCCGGGCAGCCGAATCCCCGTCTGGGGAGACGTCGCAGATGTGGGTCCTCGACTACGCGTTGCCCGTCACGTGGGTGTTCATCGGCTGGCGCACCGACGGGAGCCCGTGGGGCTGACCCAGCCCAGGCCTCGTCCCTGTTTTAATCGGCGTCGGGGCGACGCCTGCGCGCCTTGACCTCCGAACGCCTCTTCTTGGCATCCAGGCGGCGTAGCTTCGAGGCGTGCGTCGGCTTCGTGGGGCGGCGAGGGGTGGGCGGAACCAGCGATGCGCGCAGGATCTCGCCGAGGCGTTCGCGGGCGGCGGCGCGGTTGCGGCGCTGGGAGCGGGTCTCGGCGGCGGTGACGGTCAGGACGGTGCCGACCAGGCGCTCCCCCAGTTCACGCAGGGCGCGCTCACGCTGCTTCTCATTGAGGGCGCTCGTCGAGCCCAGGTCCAGGCTGAGTTGCACCCGCGAGTCCGCGGTGTTGACGCCCTGTCCGCCCGGGCCCGAGGCGTGCGAGAAACGCTCGACCAGCTCCACCGCCGGCACGAGAAGGCCGCGCGGGCAACCGGGCCCGGGAGGGATGCGCAGATCGTTCATGGGACCAGTGTGCCACCCGCGAGCCGAGGCGGAGCACTATACCCTGCCCCGTCCTCGTGAACCCGAGGGCGCTGAACGTACGTAGGAGCCGCCGTACATTTATACGTCGCCTCTCACGTATAACGGTCAGGCCAGGAGCGCGCAGACCCGGTCCTTGAGGTCGGGCAGCACGTCGGCGGCGAACCAGGGGTTCTTCTTCATCCACATCTGGTTGCGCGGCGAGGGGTGGACCAGCGGGAAGTAGGTGGGCAGATACTGCTTGTAGTCGCGCACCACGTCGGTCAGCGAGGCCGAAGAGGGCAGGTGCAGGTAGCGCCTGGTCGCGTACGCGCCGACGAGGATCGTCATCTCCAGGTGCGGCATAAGCTCAAGCAGGCGCGGGTGCCACGTGTCGCCGAAGTCCTTGCGCGGAGGCAGGTCGCCGCTCTTTCCCGTGCCCGGGAAGTAGAAGTCCATGGGGACGATCGCAAGTTTGCCCGACTGATAGAACGTATCACGGTCGATGCCCATCCAGTCGCGCAGCCGGTCTCCGCTGCGGTCGTTCCACACGATGCCGGTCTCTTCGGCAACGCGCCCGGGCGCCTGGCCGACGATCATGATGCGACACTGCGGCCCCGCGTAGAACAACGGCTTCACGCCTCGCTTGGTGTACGAGGCGTTGGCCGGGTCTGCGGCGATCTCCTCGGCGATTGCGAGGACGGCCGGGTCGGTGATCTCAGGTGTCATACACCCAGGGTATGCCCACCCCGCGAGCGCGCAACCCCCGGCGACTGACAGGTCACATGCGGCTGGCCCCCAGCCCACCGGATCACCGGACAGATATTCGACTCTCCCCACATTCCGCACGTAATTCCCCAAGCAGCTATTTCAGCAAACCCTCGCAATCCGCAGAATTTCAACGATCACAATTCAAAATATGAACGATCATGATAGGAATTACGTGCGAGATTGAGGGGGATGACGCGTGATCGGCCACACTGGCGAGGAGACACTGCCCCAACGGGCTTACAGTAACGGGCATGAAGCAAGCAGAGTCCATGCGCGCGAGGCGAGGACAGTGAAGACACGGTTGATTAGGCGTTCGTCGACAAGCTCAACCGCCTTTGTGGCGTCGGCCGCGCTCATGCTCTCCCTGCTTGGCCTCGCAGGCATTGCATCGATTGCGCTGGACCCCTCGGGGTTTGAGCAAAAGGACCCCTCCCCCATCGCCATTTCGGAGGATGCCGACCCCATCCCCGAGGCCGTGGCCGCCCTGCTGGACACAGCCTCGTCCCTGCACGGCACGATCGACACCGTCGCCTACCAGCAGGACTACCAGGGCCCGCCGTACAACAAGGAAGCCTTCGTCTACGTCCCCGACTCCTACTCTCCTGGTCACCCCGCAAACATTGTCTACCTGACGCACGGGTGGTGGGGCAACGCGGCGGGGCTTGCGGCCGGGGTCGCGCCGGTCGTCGACAAGCTGGAGGCTTCCGGCGAGGTCTCACCGACCATCGTCGTGTTCGCGACCTACTATCCGGATCGGTCGTTCGCGACCGACGACTACGAGGACGATTACACGCTTAATCGTTTCTTCGCGACGACCGAGATCGACACGCTGATCTCTACGGTCGAATCGCGGTACACGACGTTCGCGCGCGGTGACCTGTCCGACGCCTCGCTGCGGGCCTCGCGCAGGCACCGCGCGTTCGGCGGTTTCTCAATGGGCGCGACGACCACGTGGGACGTCTTTGCCCTGCGCCCGCAGTACTTCTACGGGTACATGCCGATGGCTGGCGAGTCCTGGATCGGGCGCGAGGAAGACGCCGACGAGGAGCGGATCGGGCAGCTGGTGACCGACGGGGCACTGCGCGCAGGCTACGGGCCGAGCGATTTCCGTATCCTCGCGTCGGTCGGCTCGGAAGACCCGGCGCTGTGGGACATGACCCCGCAGCTCGACGAACTCTACCAGGACTACCCCGACCTCATGACCGAGGACAGCCTGCAGGTGTGGATCGACGACGGTGAAGACCACTCCATGACCTCGGTCTGTAACCAGGTCGCGCACAACCTGCCGCTCCTGTTCCCCTCCACGTAGGAGACGCCTGACACACGGCGTGAGAGGGACGCACTGAACCCCGGCCTCGTTCCTTATCGCAGGGACGAGGCCGGGGCGAGCTCTTAGATAAGAACCCCTATGCGCGGGGCTGGCGCTCCGCCCACTCGCCGAGGCTCACGCGCGGGCCCGTGAAGAACGGGGTGTCCTCACGCACGTAGAGACGCGCCTCGGTGTAGCGCTGGGCGTGCATGACGCCCTCGAGGCGATCCAGGCTGTCGGCCTCGAACGCGAGCACCCACTCGTAATCGGAGAAGCCGAAGGCCGACAGGGTCGAGCCCTTGACGTCCGGGTACTGCGCGAAGCCGTTGCGACCGTGTTCGGCCATGATGCGGGCGCGCTCTTCGGGGGCCTTCAGGTACCAGTCGTAGGAGCGCACGAAGGGGTAGACCATCGCCCAGTCGCGGGGCGCGACGCCGCCGAAGCAGGCGGGAATGTGGCGCTTGTTGAACTCGGCGGGGGTGTGCAGGCCCATGCAGGACCACACGGGATCCAGGAACTTGCCGAGCGCGCTGGCGCGCAGGCGGTGGTAGGCGTCCTGCAGGACCTCGGGATCGTCGTCGAGCCACCACACCATCAGGTCGGCCTCAGCGCGGAAGCCGGACACGTCGTAGAAGCCGCGGATTTCCGCGCCCGCACCCTTCACGTAGTCCAGGGACTCGGCGATAATACGGCCGCGCTCGCCGTCGTCGGCGGGCAAGGACTCACCGAGCGCAAACACGGAGTAGAGGGCGTAGTGCTGCTTGTTGTTGACCTCGTCGAAGTCGACGTCCGTCGCGTCGCGCGGGTCGGTGACACGGGCGTGCGCGGCGTGCGAGTGGGGCGTCGCCTCGGTGCCCGCGTGGCGGGCCTGGTGGCGCGCGGCGTGCTCACCGACACGGTCCGGCACTCCCGCGGGATGTCCCGGGTTCTCCGGGTTCTGCTCGGGCGGCACGACGGCGTGGGGATGCGGGGTAGACATGGAGTCCTCCTGACTTGGGGCTGGTTGACCGGCGACTCGGGCGGGCGCGCCGGAAGTGTGAGGGGTGGATGCCGCGCCGGGATGAGCACCTCCGGCTGCGGGCGAGGGATGGCCGGGGCGCGCCGGGGAGAGGCAGCAGTCGCTCGGGCACACAGTGTGGAAGGGGCCGACGCCCGTCACGGTGACGCGCGCGAGTCTCTCGCCTCGCGCCTGGGCCGCGCGCTCTTCGAGCACGTCGACCAGGGAGGACACGAAGTCCGGGTCAGTGGAGACGGTATCGGCGCGCTCGTAGGGGATCCCCAGGCGCGCGGCGGTCTCCTTCGCCTCGGTGTCGAGGTCGTAAACGACCTCCATGTGGTCGCAGATGAAGCCGATGGGGACGACGACAGTGCCGGTCAGCGGGTTCTCGTCGGCCGCGATCTCCTCGAGGAAATCGTTGATATCGGGTTCGAGCCAGCGGGCCTGCGGGGGTCCCGACCGCGAGCAATACACGAGGTCGTAGCCCAGATCCGCGCGCCCGAGGACACGCCTCAGCTCCGGCATGATCGCTTGGATGAGGGCGTGATGCTGGGCGACGTAGCTGATTTCGGTTGCGGGGGTTCCCGTTTGCGACGAGGCCCCACTCCCCTGCTGCTCGACGTGACCGCCCGAGGCCGCCGCGGCCTCGTCAGTTGAGGGACGGAAGGGGAAGGGCGAGGACCCTGCCTCCATGCTCACGGGGATGGAGTGGGTGACGAAGATCAGGCGAATCCCTGCCGGGTCGACGCCGCGCGCCGTCAGAGCTTCCCACGCGCGCCGGACGGATGCAATCTGCGCGCTCGCCATGCCGGGGGTCGAGTAGTAGGGGCGGACCTTGTCCAGGACGATATCGGCGTCGGGGTTGTCGGCGCTATCCTCAGCGCCCAGTACGATCGTCCCCCACTTCTCGCGCAGGGCCTGAGCGGCCTCGGCGAGGTCTTCGCGGTACTGACGACACCCCGAGTACGAGGCGTAGGCGGAGGTGGGCAGGACGAGGATGCGTCGGGCACCGGCCCCCGCGAGCTCGTCGAGACCTTCGGCAACAAAGGGGTGCCAGTTGCGGTTTCCCCACCCGACGGGGATGTCGTGCCCGCGGCGGGCGAGCTCGGCGGACAGGTCGGCGATCAGGCGCTGGTTGCAGGCGTTGATGGGAGAGACCCCGCCGAAGCGCTTGTAGTGCGCGGCGACCTGGAGCAGGCGCTCGTCGGGGATTCCGCGACCGCGCGTCGCGTTGCGCATGAACGGGAGGACGTCCTCCTCGCCGTTCGGGCCACCGTAGGACAGCAGCATGATCGCGTCGTAGGTATCCATACCTGGCACTTTCGCTCCTCCTTCAGGCCTCGCGCAGACAGTCTAGGTCCGCTTCCCTCCCCCACGCAGCGACAGATTGTCAGAAAAACTCGTGAATTCAGCGTTTTCCTATGGTCACACAGCGCCACCTTGCACCCAGAAGTTAACACTGTTAACCTTACTCGCGACACAAAGTTAACAGCGTTAACCGATGGGAGAATCACCGTGTCACATCCATACGCTCCGGGCCTGGACGCCCGTGGAATCCACAAGAGCTACGGCACTCACGAGGTCCTGCGCGGGGTCGACCTGCGCGTCGAACCCGGTCAGGTCCTCGGCCTACTCGGACGAAACGGAGCGGGCAAGTCCACGCTCATCACGATCCTGTGCGGCCTGCGCCGCGCCGACTCGGGGACCGCATCCATCTGCGGCCACCTCCCCGCATCCGCCCAGGCCGCGCGGTCAATCGGATACGCGCCTCAGGAGCTGGGCATCTACCCCGACCTGAGCGTCGCCCAGAACCTCGCGGCTTTCGGCGAGTTGCACGGACTCGGCCGACGCGAGGCCAACTCCCGCGCGGGCGAGGTCATGGAGCTCCTCGGCCTCACAGAGAAACGAGGCCAGCGCGCCTCACACCTGTCGGGCGGACAGCAGCGCAGGCTCCACGCAGGCATGGCGATCATGCACCGCCCGCGCCTGGTGTTCATGGACGAGCCGACCGTCGGCGCGGACGTGGAGGCGCGCAGCCAGATCCTGCGCGCAGTCCGCTAGCTCGCCGACGACGGAGCGGCCGTCGTCTACACCTCGCACTACCTCGCCGAGTTCGAGGAGCTTGGCTCCGACATCGCGATCCTGAACGAGGGGCGCATCGTCGCGAGCGGCACGCTCGAAGAGATCGTCTCTCACCACGCGCGCGCCGAGGTCACGCTCGAGTTCGATCGCCCCATCCCCTCGATCAACGGGTGGAGCGCCGACGACAGGCGTCTCCAACTCATCGGGGACGAGGCCGACCCAGGTTCGCGTATCGGCGAAGCCTTAGCCTCGCCCGCCCTTCAAGGCGCGCGCCTGACGGACGTGCGCATCATGCAGGCGAGCCTGCACAACGCGTACCTGCAGATCATCAAGGAGAGTGACCATGTCGCAGCTTAAGCAACTCGGGGCAATGACCCGCTTGAACATCCGCCTGCAGCTCACCGACCCGGCGCCCACGCTCATCCTGACGGCGATCCCCCTCGTCTTGATTCCCTTCATGATGCCGGCGTTCAAGTCGATGCTCCTGGCCGACGGCTACACGGGCGTCACCGGTGCCGAGCAGGCAGTGCCGTCAATCGCAATCCTCTTCTCATTCCTGGCCGTGCAGAACATCATCAGCTCGTTCTTCAACGAGCGTTCGTGGGGCACGTGGGAGCGTCTCGAGGCCTCCCCCACCTCGCGCGCGTCCATTCTGACGGGCAAGGCGCTGGTCGCCTTCCTCATGCAGACCGTTCAGATCGCGGTTGTCCTCGCACTCGGCGCTCTCGTTTTCGGCTATCGGCCGACCGGGTCCCTCGTCGCGCTGGCCGCGATTCTCCTCAGTTTCTCGGCGGTCCTGTCGGCGCTGGGCGTCGCGCTCGCACTGTGGTCACGCAGCCGCGACGCGGCCCTGTCACTGTCGAACATTATCGGCATGCTGGCGGCCGGCATCGGCGGCTCCTTCTCCACGGTCTCCTCGTTCCCCGATTGGGCGCAGCACGCCGCACGCCTGTCCCCCGCCTACTGGGCGATCACCGCGATTCACGAGGTGAGCCTGGACGGGGCGGGACTTGCCGACGTCGGGACGCGGATCGGCGTCCTGTGGGGTTTCTTCGCGGTGATCGCGGGGCTGGCACTGATACAGTTCCGGTATCACAGGGAGTAACGTCCACCGAAGCGGAGAGTCTATGCCGTCGTCACGCCAGCGCGCGCTATCGCGAGAGATCATCTTGTCGACCGCGCTCGACATGGTTGACGAGGAGGGGCTCTCCGCTTTGTCTCTGCGATCCTTGGGAAAGCGTCTCGGCGTCTCCCAGGCTGCTTTTTATCGTCATTTCCCCGACAAGGCAGCGCTCCTGGAGGGCATTGCCGAGCAGGTCTGGCGCCTCACGTTCGAGTCGTTCCTGGACCGCGTGGACGCAGGGGCGGTCGATTCAGCTTCGACGCCCACGCACGAGGCGTCGGAGCCGACCGAAGGCAACCCCACCTCGCCCCTGCTGACCTACATGCGCGCCTACGCGCATTGCCTGGCCTCCACACTGCGCTCCCACCCGGGCGCGGTCATGCTGCTACTCACGCACCCGATGTCGACACCCGAGCAGCTCGCGCTCCTGGCGCGAGTGTTCGTGACGCTCGCCCGGCATGGTTTCACGCCGAACGCGGACATGCTGGGGCTAGTCAACGCCGTGTCGATCTACACGACGGCATTCGTCGCCGCCGAGGTCTTTCCGCCCGTGGGCGGCTCCCCCGAGCAGCCCGCCGATCTGTCGGCCGCGAGCGCCGCGCTCGATCCCGAGGACGCGCAGGCGCTGCGCCCGCTCATCGAGGATCTCCTGGACGGCCGCTACGACTTCAACGCCCAGTTTGAGCGGGGCCTGGAGGCGATCCTGCGCGGCTGGGCCTAGCTGACCAGTTTTTCGACCTCGCGCACGATGCGCGCGCCTCCGCCGAGCGAGCACAACTCCGCGCGCACCCCTCGGATCCCCGAGGTCAGGGCGGGCTCATCGACGAGGGTGCGCGCGGCCTCGGCAATATGAGCGGGCTTGGGCGCGCGCACGCTCAGGCCGCAGTGCGCGTTTTCCGCGGCCTCGGCGTTGAATTGACGCTCAAAGACACGACCCGGGACAATGACCTGCGGGACTTCATAGGACAGGGCGTCCATCACCGAGTTTTGCCCGCCATGGTGCACGAAGACGCGGGCGCGAGGGAGGAGCTCGACAAAGTTGAGGCGAGGCGCGCAGGTCACCTCGTGGTCCCCCACTGCTTGGACGGCCTCGGACACGCCCGCGACGTAGACGTCGCATCCGAGGGCCTCGGCGAGCTCTCGACCGGCGCGCACGGCGACGCCCTCGGGGACGCTGCCCGCGCCGAGGTAGACGAGCGCGCAATCGCGAGGCGTGGCCGTCAGTGCGGGCGGCTTGTCCAGGAACCCGCAGTAGACTGCCCGCTCCCCCGCCCTCGGCTCCAGGGTCGGGCAGCTCGGGATGAAGCGACGCCGCATCCCCTCGAGGATCGTCAGGGACGAGGCCGGGGCGGGCATACCCATCTCGCGCAGCAGGCGTCGAATTCCTGCGGATTTGCGCGGGTTGGAAGCGTAGGAGGCGGTCGTCGGCTGCGAGGCGCTGCCCACGTACGGGATGCCCTCGGCGCGGGCGGCGATGACAGCGGCGAGGTTGAATTCGGAGTAGACGACGTCGGGGCGGATGGCACGCATGTGGGCGCGGATTGCGTCGACGGCGGCGCGCGTGTAGCGCTCGTCGAGGGCGCCGGTCAGCCAGAGGACCTCCTCGAAGCTGCGCACGGGCTTGCGCCCCATGAGGCCGAGGCGTGAGGCCAGGGGGAAGGTGTGGCGGGCGATGGCCTCGGGAAGGCCAAGAGGTGAGGGCACCAAAATCTCGAGCGTCGGAGCGACGGGATTGGCACAGTTGCCGTCGTCTCCCCACGCGAGCACGACCTCATGGCCAGCGTCCTGGAACGCACGTGCGACGCGCTGCGCGCGCGACCACGGTCCACCCATCCGCGAGCGGGCAACCATGGGAACGACGAAAACCTTCACGTGTCAAGGGTACGCCGCTCACAACAGGGCGCTGACGCTCACCGAGCGCCATAACCCCGCCCCGGCCTCGTTCTGTCTCTCAGGCATGAGACCAGGCTGAGTTTTGGGACCAACTCACCGAGGTATCGCGGCTAAGCTGGTTCTCAATCGCGCACCCGCAGCGCGCCCAGGCACCGACGCAAGGAAGGCCCACCATGAACACCGACAAAATCGAGGACGTCATGTCCGAACTGCTGGGCGAGGGCTATCGAATCGTCTGGGAGGACGGCACCCTCTCCCCCGCCATCGACTGGGTGGACTGGATCGAAGATCCGGAGGATGAGGAGAAGGAGAAGGTCGAGGTCACCTTCCAGGACGGCTCGACCCGCACCTTTGACACGGGTGTTCCCATGCGCCAGATCTGGCACGAGGACGTCGACTAAATCGCGTCGCCGCCATATCCTGGATGGAGGGCCTCAACGACGTGTGCCCTATCGTCAAAGAGGGAGATTCGCAATGAGTGGCATCGACTGGGAGGCTGCGGCAAACCACTGGATCGCGCAGGAGAGCGCAGAGACGCGCATGCCCGAGGCTGACTTGTTCACGGAGATCGAGGCCTTCCTGGCCAGGCACAAGATCTGCACGCTGGCGACCGCCGGGAACGGTATCGTGCGCAACACGACGGTCGAATATCTCTACGCCGAAGGGGCGTTCTGGATCATCAGCGAGGGCGGCCTAAAGTTCCGCGCCCTGCAGGCCAACAAGAACGTGTGCCTGGCGATCCATGACGACGATATTTCGTTCTCGACGCTGGCGGGCTTGCAGGTCACGGGCACGGCCGAGGTCGTTGAGCCTTTCGGCGAAGACTACGCTCACGCCTGCGAGCTGCGGGGTCTCCCCATGGAGCGCCTGCGCGCCATGCCCTTCGTCATGAACATCATCAAGGTAACCCCCACGCGCTTCGACTACGTCGACGGCACGCTGAAAGAGCGAGGCTTTTCCCCGCGCCAGCACGTCGAGTTCTGGCGGCACGCCTAGCGTCCGGTGGCGTGAACAATCCACATGCCTGCTCGGGGACTCCCCTGGCGCTCAAGGGAGCCTTCTTCTTTCAGTTGTCCGACTATGCGCTCGGCGCTCCTCTTCGAACATCCGAGGTGCTGCGCGAGCTGGGCGACGGTTGACCTCGTGTTGCCACGGAAGAAAGCGAGCGCACGGGCGCGCTCCGCGTCTGCCGCACTCTCTGGCCGCGCGTACGGACATATGGCTTCCCTGATTGCTTCGAGCATGAACTCCACGAAGCTTTCACACGAACCGGTCGCACCAGAACGCGCCAAGGCCTCGTAATAGTCCGCCTGCCGCCTCCTGATGGCGGACTCGATGGGCACCCAGGCCAGCACCGGACGCCACCGCGACAACAGTAGTGTGTGCCAGAGACGTCCCGTCCGACCATTCCCGTCAGAAAAGGGGTGGCAGAACTCGAACTCGAAGTGGAAGACACACGAGGCGAGCAGCGGGTGCATACGCGTCGTACGCAGCCACTCGAAGAGGCCTCCCATGACCTCGGGGACGTAGGCTGCCGGAGTCCCCGCATGGATGAGGGTATCCCCGTTGAACACACCGACATTGCCCGACCGAAAGCGCCCAGCATCGGGGGCGAGGCCACCCATCATGACGCGGTGAACGCGCAGCAGATCCGCTAACGAATGAGGATCGAGTTCAGGAATAAGGTCGTAGGCGGCGCGTGCGTTTTCGACTTCGAGGATATCGCGCCGGTCTCCGAGAACCCGCTTGCCGTCAATAATCGCGCTCACCGCACGTTCGTCTAGTTTGTTTCCTTCGATGACGAGCGAGGAGTAGATCGTGCGGATCCGCAGCTCCCGACGCAGTGTCGGGTTGGTCGACAGTGGCGCTTGAGGCGAGAGCATGCCGACCAGCTCCGCGATCTCCATGCAGAGCGCATCAATCACGTCGGTGCGTTCAAACGACGGCTCGTAGGCCATGACCACCCCCTATTACCGCCACAATTATACCGCCACTGGCGGTAATCAAGGAGCAGTACCCACAATCAGCACCACCCGCTAGGGACAACACCATTGCACATTGACACCAGGGAGAACTAGAATACGTTGTATTCAGCTTGAGGAGGTCACCATGCCCACCATGACCATGCGCCTTGACGAAACGGACGCCGAAGTCGTGCGCAAGTACGCCGAATTTGAGGGAAAAACGATCTCCGACTTCGTTCGGGATGCCATCTTCGAGAAGATCGAGGACCAGCAGGACCTCGCCACCCTGCGCGAGGCAATCGCTGCAGATAACGGCGTTCGCTACACCCACGAGCAGGTACTCGCGCAGCTGGGCCTGTAAATGTCCTACCACGTTGAGTACAGCGACACAGCCCTCAAGCAACTGAAGAAAATGGACCGATTCGACGCGCAACTCATTACGTCATGGATCGGCAAAAACCTCGAGGGCTGCTCGGACCCCCGCATCCACGGCAAAGGCCTCACAGCCAACCGATCAGGCGAGTGGCGCTACCGCATCGGCAACTACCGCGCCCTGTGCATCATCGAGGACGACCACCTCATCATCGAAGCGTTTTCCGTCGGACACCGCCGGCACATCGACCAGTGATCACGCGGCCGCATCCGCATCACCCTGCATTACCGCCAGATTTATACCGCCACTGGCGGTAATCGCGTGACCGTCAAGGAGAGCTGACCGATAAACAGCAGGAGGCCTCGTCCATTGAGGAGGCCTCCTCGAAGTTAGCTCTTCACGCTCGTTGTCTTCGGATACGGGATCACCTCGAGATGCCCGGAGACGAGCTCACCCAGGAACACCTGCTTGACCGAGGAGTACCCCAACTTCTTGAGTTCCTCCTTGATCCAGGCTTTATCCTTGCCTGCAAGAAGGAGACCATCAGGTACGAGCTGACCATCAGTCACGAGCGGCAGAAGCGAGCGCTTAGAACCGTCACCGCGCACGCGAATCGTCAAAGACCCGTTGGTTTCCATGATCGCTGCAGCGACATCACCCACACTGGCAATCTTCTGCTCACGCAGGCTCCTACTCAGTCCCTCCGCGGTCATTCCCACCTTCGCACAGCGCGCAATATCCACTTCACCATCCCAAACGATCAGCTCGGGCTGACAGGCCGCAAGCTTCTTAAAGGTTTTGCTGGTATCGATGAGGATCTTCGTCGCGATAACAACGAGCGACCAGATCAAGATGATGACGAGAAACTGCAAGACGGAAATCGACGAGTTGTAGATGACGCCGCCGATGATGCCGCCCAGCACGTAGTTCTGCCCCTGATTAAGAGGCGTATTCAGCGAGAAGTCACGCTTTCCAAAGATGTTGAGCTGGAGCAACATCGTGAGGATACCGAGCGCGAACTTGATAGCGGTCAGCGTGTAGAAGTCCATGTCAGCGCTCCCCGTTCGCATAGATGCCATGGTCAATGATGTGCGTGCGCTCAAGAGTGAAGGAATTGTTGTCATTATTGAGATGGACGGTGTAGTCCTCCTCGTTAAAGCGCACGATCATCCCGTCCTGCAGGGACGTCTTATTCACCATGACATCACGCACCTGGACGCCATGATCGATGGCAACACCCTCGATGAAACCCACGAGGAGCTGGGCCTGGGACTGCTGGTCACTGAGCCTCAGGTACTGCTCGGTCTGGATTCCCAGGAGCACGAGCGAGAACACGAGGAGCCCAATGCCCGCGTCACGCCAGCGTGTTTTCACCCGGTTACGCAGATACAGGGCACTAAAAGCGAGAGCCACAACGAGCAAGACGATGATCGCAGCTAGACGCCGTGTCGCATCCAAACTCTGGTGCGACACAATGTAGTCGAGGGTATAAAAATTCATGTGCTTTCCCGGTTCATGAGTGCCGTGTAACGGGCTAACACTAGCACCGGATGACCCGCAGATAGAGGGCCTATCTGCCCCAGGATTCGCGCGATGAGCCACACGCCGACGCAGCCAACGACAGTAGGCCTCATCCATCGCCGAGGCCTGGGCCAAGATCGCGTGAAACACTCAGTTGATCCCGTGAAACACTCAGTCGGTTCCGTGGAACGTCCACGCGCGGCCGCGCACTCCGCGCGCGATGTAGCTGGCGCCAGCAAGCGTCAGGGCGAGGCCCAGGCCCGTGTAAAAGAAGGCGATAAACCAGTCGGGAACAATACCCGCGGCGCGCATGCCGATACCGAGGGACATCATGAACGCCATCATGAGGTAGCTCTTGCGATCGAAGAATCGGACGACATGGTGGCGCTCCCCCTCCAGGTCGGCGATGCGCTGGATGTTCTTCTGGACGAGCTTGGAAAACATCGGATGGAACGCGCAGAAGATGGCGATCAGGGACTGCTTCTTGATGCGGAATCGACTCATTTCTTTGTGTCCTTTTCTTCTGCGGTGTCGTCGTACAGGGAGGTGTCAAGGAGGGCGAACAGCGTCTCACACTCGCCGCCTTCCATGAGCGAAGCGAAAATACTGCGCAGCACGTAGCGACACAGGGCCTCGGCACTCATGGGGCCGACGAGCCGGGAACGAACCACGGCCTCGTCCGTGTCGAGAACACGCATGAGCCCACGTTCGATGTGGGCGAGCATGGGGGCGCGCACGGCCTCGAGGGCTTTCTGTTCGCTGCTGGGCAGGCGGCGCATCTCAGTAAACCAGTCGACGCTCATGTCGGAGCGCGCGGCGCATAGGGCCTCGCGAAATCGCCGCACGTAGGAGGTGAAGCGCTCGCCGGGGTGCATTGCGCACAGCTCGTCGGAGAGGTTCTCGTCGAAGAAACGGGTGAGCACGGCGGCCGTCAGGTCCGCTTTGGTCGGGAAGTAGCCGTAGACGGAGCCGACCGCGATGCCGCACGCGGTGGCGACCTTGCGCACGGAGAGCGCGGAGATGCCGTCGCGCGAGGCGATGGCGTAGGCCTGGGCGACCAGCTTCTCCGGGTCGATCACTTGTTTGGGCACGAAATCCTGCTGTCTTGTTAGCTGCAACAATCTATAATGAACAGTGTTCAGTATAGGCCTGAGCAGGCCCACGTCAACGAAATGAGAGACCTGCCATGAAGTCGCTTCACGCCGCACATCTGGAAGAACACGTGCCCAGGATCGAGGACAAGGAGGCCTGCGCACGCGGCGAGCGGATCATCGAGGCGGCCTACCGCATCGGCGAACGAGGCGGACTGGCCGCCATTTCGGCGCGTGGCGTCGCCAGGGATGCCGAGGTCTCGGTGGGCTACCTCTACAAGCTCTTCCCCTCGAAGAGCGACATCATGGTCGCCGCCGCGCAACACTATTTCGCGCGCTCACTCTCCCACGAGCTCTGCCGAGTCGAGGCCGGGGAGCCCTACGTGGAGTACTGCCGCAGACTCTGGGGACAGATGCAGGCGTCTTTCGCGGAGTTTCACCACGAATGGCTGCGCGATCGCGAAGACCTCCCCAAGCAGGACCTGGCGGCCGCGCACGGCGCGATGACCTCAGTCCTGACCCACGCGGGCGCCCAGCTTGAGGGAGTCATCGAACAGGATGAGCGCATCGACTGGACATCACTGCCCGAGGGAACCATGGCCTCGTCCATCGCCCAGTTCACGATGCGCGCCATGATGGACTCACTCAAGAGCGGCGAGGGGGACGCCGCCCTCCTCCTGGCACTCCTGAAGAAGGGCCTTTACTCCCCCACCGAGACACACTGACACGAGACCCCACGAGCCGTGAACAAGGGGATCTTGTTGTTCACAGCCACGTCCCTAGCATCGATAGTGAAGGCGAATCTCACCGGGAGCTTCGCCAGGATTGAACAGGACGGTGCTCTCATGATTGGAATCGCGTCGGCGGCAATCACTCTCGCGCTGGTGTTCTACACGATCGGCGTGTTCGCGGAGCGACGCTCCGGCACGCTCACGGCGAGCCACCTCATCTTCTTCTACCTGGGCCTGGCGTGCGACACGGCGGGCACGGCGGTCATGTCGGTGATCGCGCAGGGAGAATCAGCCAGCCCCGCGCACGCGGCGACCGGACTGCTGGCGATCATCCTGATGATCGTTCACGCCGCGTGGGCGACGGTGGTCCTCGTGCGCAAGAATCACGAGGCCATGGCTCGCTTCCACCGCTTCAGCATCGCCGTGTGGACGATCTGGCTGATCCCCTACATCTGCGGCATGCTCATGGGCATCCCCGCGATTGACTTGTCCGCGAACGCCGCCTTCGGCGCGGCCCTCAACGGGGCGGGCGCGATCGGCCTGGTCCTCTATCTGCGCGGGGATGCGCGGCGAGCGTAACACGGCGCATTCTGCGTCATCGACGAGGCCGGGGCTGAGCCATGCGCGCAGCCGCACCGAGCGGGCGCCGCTCCTGCGCGGGCCTGCGGCGCTCATCCCTCCATGTTCGCCGCGGCCACCCCATCGGCCAGAGTTCCGTACACGGTGACGCAATGTCCGAAGAACATGTCGTCGTCATCGAAGTAGGCGGAGAATGAGCCGTCGGCGTCCATCGCGATGTTGCGCAGCTCGATCCGACGAGCAAAGCTCTCTTCCGTAATCTCCGGAACCTCCTCGTCGGCGGATTCGCGCCATTCGCACGCGAGTTCGGTGAGCTCACGTGCGGCGCTCGCGCGCATGTTGCGGTCCCAGCAATCCTGCTCCGCCAGCATCTCCTTCATCGCCCGCCTGGCGTCAGCCCAGGTGTCCTCGTTCGCCGTATCAACCTCGAGCGACACGCAGATCTGCTCGCCGCGCCACAGGGCCTCCCCTTCGAACATGTCGAGGTCCTTGTCGAGAGTGAGTTCTCCGAGTACCTCGTCGACCACCACGACCGGCCTGAGATATTCGGCCAGCACCTCTTCCAAGGCGGGGGACGGGGCATCTTCTTCCAGGACCTCAACGATCAGGAATTGGTTCTGCGAGGAGGCGGTCACGCCCTCGGGGACCTCGTGCGGAATCTTCTTGCGCGCTTTGAGGCGGTACACCCCCTCCCGACGGAAGCGATCGAGGATTCCTCCGGCATCGTGTTCCTCGTCGCTGACGGGATAGACGATCCGGCCGTCACCCGTGTGCAGCGCGCCGGTCTGGCAGTCCACATACGCAATGAAGTAGTGCGAGACGTCCCAGAATCCGCTCCTCTTGCCGGCCCCGCCACCGCCGGCGAGCAGGACGAGGATCTCCCTGGCCTCGTCCTCAAAGGTGCGTTCCCATTCGGCCTGCGTGATAGTGTCCTGCGAGCGCATGTATTCGAGCAGATCCACGTGTCATCCTCCTTGATCGACGGGGCCAGTTCACGAAGCCAGCATACCCTCGTCACGCACGCCATCAAGACCACCGAAGCGAGCAATCGCAGCCGAATGGATGGCGCATACATCATCCCGAGAAAACGCGAAAGCGTTCACTTCGCGAGCTCTTCAAACACGTCCGCGTAGGCATCCATGAAGTCAACAGCGACATCGACAGCACTCTCAGACTGCTGCGCCGGTTGAATGACCACCCACGGCCTGTTGTTCTTGAGGATCGTGACAGGCCTCCCCGTCCTATTCACCTCTGCTGTCACTCGCGAAAAGTTGTTCTTCGCCTCGGCGAGCCCCATAGTCAGTGTCGACGTTCTACCCCTTTCAGCCTTAGCCATAATTACGGCCAGAATTCGACCTCAGATCAAGTGGTGCAACTGCCTACAGCTAACGCCACACCACCCCACAACACATCAATATCATCACAGAATGGACCCAATATCGTA
>ERZ1699249.9-NODE-9-length-20930-cov-1.974138_pt1 | contig 20930 bp, 15 predicted proteins | sample MGYA00581527_ERZ1699249 | MGnify/ENA primary metagenome ERZ1699249 (study PRJEB42319, sample SAMD00040308) | human oral metagenome | material: saliva | host: Homo sapiens | study: EMG produced TPA metagenomics assembly of PRJDB4115 data set (Metgenomic analysis of... | reverse complement strand
CATCCCCGGCAACCGCCACAACTGCCAGAAGCACGGGAGGCACTGCACCCGATCAGGGGCACTACACCCGAACAGAAGAGGTGCATTGCCTACGGATCGGGTGCAGTGCCCCAACACACAAGAACAAACGCGGAACTGGCACACCGAGTCACTCCTGGCCCACAACCAGACCGGGCACAGGCACTGAGCCGGTAATGATGACCCCGTCAGCGCAGGTAACGGCCCGTCACCGAGGCCTCGTTGGCCGCAATATCGCTCGGGGTGCCCTGTGCGACGATGCGACCGCCCTCTATGCCGCCGCCTGGGCCCATGTCGATGACCCAGTCAGCGCAGCGGATCAAGTCCAGGTCGTGCTCGATCACGAGAACGGTCGCTCCCCGCTCGATGAGGCGCTGAAGCACATCCAAGAGGACCTGCACGTCGTCCGGGTGCAAGCCGATGGTCGGCTCGTCGAAGACGAAGAGCGCGCCGTCCTGACGCCTCCCCATCTCCGAGGCCAGCTTGAGTCTCTGCGCCTCGCCACCGGACAGGGCAGGCGTGGCCTCGCCGAGCGTCAGATACCCGAGACCAAGGCCGGACAGCGTCTCGAGGAGCGCGCCCGCTTTCTTCAGGCCGCGCACGGCCACCCGGGCCTCGTCGACGCTCATTGCCAGAATATCGGGCAACGAGAGGCCATCGCGGCGAATCGATGCGGCCTGCGCGCCGTAGCGGCTCCCCCGGCACTCGGTGCACTCGATGTCTACGTCCGGCAGAAACTGCACGTCCAGGGTGATCTGCCCGGTCCCGTCGCATGTGGGACAGCGCAGCGAACCCGTGTTGTAGGAGAACGCGCCGGGCTTGAGCCCAGCCGCCTGCGCTTCCTCCATGCGCGCGAACGCCCGGCGCAGCTCGTCCAGCACACCGGAATACGTGGCCACGGTCGAACGAACGTTCACGCCGATGGGTGTCGCGTCGATCAGGTTGACGCGGGAGATCCCGGCGGCATCCACGTCGCGCACGTGCGTCGGCAGCGGGTCACCCGCCAGGCGCGCACGCAGTGCGGGAACCAGCGACTCCAGCACGAGCGTTGTCTTGCCCGAGCCGCTCACGCCCGTGACGGCCGTCAGAGAGCCGACGGGTATGTCCACGCTCAGGGGCTGCACCGTGTGTATCTGCGAGGTTTCCAGGTGAAGCGCGCCGCGCCTGTCGACGTCCGCGCCCCGACCCGGCTCCCCGACCGCACGCTCAACCCGACGAGACCCAGCCATGTATGGGCCGATACGAGAATCGGGGGCGCGGGAGGCCTCGTCGATAGGCCCCTGGAAGATGACGCGACCGCCGTCCGCGCCTGCACCCGGCCCGATTTCGCTGAGGTGGTCGGCGGCCCCCAGGACGCGCGTGTCGTGGTCGACGACGACAACGGAGTTCACGTCGGCGATGAGCTGACGGATGATCGCCAGGACACCGTCAACGTTGGCGGGGTGCAGGCCGATGGTCGGTTCGTCGAGGACGTAGAGGACCCCAGTCGTCTGGTTGCGCACGGCGCGGGCGAGCTGCACGCGCTGACGCTCGCCGTTGGACAGCGTCGAGGAGGCACGGTCGAGAGACAGGTAGGACAGACCGAGTTCCACGAGGCGCTGCATCGGCTCGGTCATCTCATCAACAATGACGCGGGCCATGGGTGCCACTTCCTCCGGGACGAGGCCGGGGATGCGCTGGACCCACTCGCGCAGTTCCGTGAGGGTCAGGCGAGAGGCCTCGCCCAGATCCATGCCGTCAATCAGTGTGGAACGCACCCGCTCCCCCAGGCGCGTGCCGTCGCAAGCCGGGCACGTGCGGGTGATGAGGTACTTGTTGACGCGGGCAAGAGCCTTCTCGTCTTTCGCCTTCGCCAAGGCGTTTTCGACCGTGGCGACCGCGTTGAAGTAGGTGAAGTCCAGCTCGGCACCGCCCGTCTTGGTGGCGACGACGATGTGGCGTTTTTCGGCGGGCCCCTCGTAGACGATTTCCTTTTCGGCGTCGGTCAGGTCCCGGAAGGGCACGTTCGTGCGCACGCCCATCTCGCGCGCGACGTCCTTCATGAGCTTCCACATGAGAGACCCCCACGGGGAGACGGCCCCCTCGTCGATGGTCAGGGACTCATCGGGCACGAGGGCGGCGCGGTTGACGACGCGCTGGACGCCCGTCCCCTCGCACACCGGGCACGCGCCGCCCGAGTTGAAGGCCATTTCCTCCGCGCCGAGCCCCCTAAAGGACTCCCCACACTGCGGGCACGTGAGAGGAACCTCCAGGGCGACGTTACGCGAGGGAGGGACGCGGTGCCCGTTCGGACACAGGTAGGAGCCCGCGCGCGAGAACAGGAGGCGCAGATGGTTGAGGAGTTCCGTCGCCGTGCCGAAAGTGGAGCGCACGTCGGGCACGCCGGGGCGCTGGCGCAGCGCGAGCGCGGCGGGCACGTGCGCAACCTCGTCGACCGAGGCCTTGGCAGCCTGGGAGATGCGCCGACGCGTGTAGGTCGCCAGGGACTCCAGGTAACGCCGCGACCCCTCCGCGTAGAGCGTGCCCAGGGCCAGGGAAGATTTGCCCGACCCAGACACGCCCGCGACCGCGACAAATTCGTTCAGGGGAACGTCAACGTCCACGTTTTTCAGGTTATGGACGCGGGCGCCGCGCACGCGGATGACGCTGGGCATGTCAGAACCCGAGGCGTCCCAGCATCTTCGGGTCGGACTGCCAGTCCTTCGCGGTGCGCACGTGCAGGTCGAGGTATACGCGCCGACCCAGCAGCTCCTCAATGTGCGCGCGGGCCTGGGTGCCGATCTGCTTGAGGCGGCTTCCCTTGCGGCCGATGATGATGGCCTTCTGGGAGTCGCGCTCGACGTAGACGTTCACGTGGATGTCGAGCATGGGCGGGCGGTCGTCGCCCTCGCGACGGGGCCTCTCGATGATCTCCTCGACCTGGACGGCCAGGGAGTGCGGCAGCTCGTCGCGCACGCCCTCCAGGGCGGCCTCGCGGATGAATTCGGCGATGAGGGTGTCGCGCGACTCGTCGGTGACGTCACCCTCGGGGTACAGCGGCGGCGAGAGCGGCACAGTCTGCGCGAGGACCTCGCGCAGGTGGTCGATGCCCTTGCCCTCCACGGAGGAGACGGGGACGATGGCGGCCCACTCCCCCAGCTTCTCGATGGACAGCAGGTGCTTCATGACGCGCTCGCGCGGCACGGCGTCGCACTTGGTCGCCACCGCGATGATCGGGCGCTTGATGCCGCGCAGCTCGCGGGCGATGAACTGGTCACCGGGGCCGATCCGCTGGTCGGCGGGCAGGCAGAAGAGCACGACGTCAACCTCGGAGAGGGCCTCGCGCACCATGTCGTTGAGGCGCTTGCCCAGCAGCGTGCGCGGCCGGTGGTATCCGGGGGTGTCCACGAGCACCAGCTGGTAGCCCTCCCCGTGCACGATGCCGCGGATGTTGTGGCGCGTCGTCTCGGGACGGCCGGAGGTGATCGCGATCTTGCGCCCGACCAGCGCGTTCGTCAGGGTCGACTTGCCGACGTTAGGGCGCCCAACGATCGACACGAAGCCCGCGCGGAAGTCCTCCGGGAAGTCCGGCATCTCGATGGTCGCGGCCGCATCCTCGCGCAGGGATGCGAGCGAGGTCAGCGCCTCGAAGGCATCGAGATCGGCGTCCTCCTCGTCCTCCAGGCCCTCGAGGTCCTCGTACTCGTCATCCTCAGAGTCGTCAACGTCCTCATCATCGCCGAGCTCAGCCCCGGCCTCGTCCGAGGCCTCGCCGAGGCCGGCGTCGATCTGCGCGCGAGCGTCGGCTTCCGGGTCGGCAGCGTCGGGGGCGACCTCGATGCGCGCGTCGCCGAAGGCGTTGGGGCCGGCCATGAGTTCGTCGTCGGAGGGGAATCGCATGTCAGTTGTCCTTGTCGTCGGCGGGGATAGGGTCAGTGATAAGCGGAGAGTCGGGGTCGAGGCGGCACAGGATCGTGGAGACTTGGCGGCGGCGTCCGCGCGCCTCTTCCGCCGTCATCATGACGTCGGCGAGGGTGCCGGTCGCGCCGGGCAGCGGAACCCGCCCAATCGCTTTAGCGAGGAGGCCGCCGACGGAGTCGACGTCCTCGTCTTCGATGTCGCGGCCGAGGAGTTTGCCCAGTTCGGAGATCGGGTAGCGTGCGGGCACGCGCCAGGTGCCCGGCTCTGTTTCCTCGGGTTCGATGGAGTGGCGGTCGTGTTCGTCGGTGAGTTCACCGACGACCTCCTCGAGGATGTCTTCGAGGGTGACCAGGCCCGCGACGCCGCCGTATTCGTCGATGACGATGGCCATGTGGAAGCGTTCAGCCTGCATTTGGCGCAGCATGTCGTCCGCGAGCTTCATTTCGACGGCGTACTCGGCGGGGCGCATCATTTGCTCGGCGCGCAGGTCTAGCTGGCCGCCGTTCGCCTCCCAGCGGGAGACCAGGTCCTTGAAGAACAGGATGCCTCGGATGTCGTCCACGTCGTCGCCGACGACGGGAATGCGCGAGAATCCGGAGCGCACGAACAGGCGGAGGGCGGAGGGCGCGGGCGTGTCGGCGTCGATGGTCACCATGTCGGTGCGCGGCACCATGACCTCGCGCACGAGGGTGTGCCCCAGGTCCAGGACGGAGCGGACCATGTCGCGGTCCTCTTCCTCGAAGCTCTCGGGTTCGCCGACCTCGTCGACGATTTCGCGCAGGTCGGAGATGAGCTCGGCGCGCGCCTGGGCCTCGGTGGGCTCGGGGGCGGGGCGCGAGGAGCGCACGCGGGTCAGCAGCGGGTCCGCGAAGTGGCTGAGGCGCGCGAGACGGTCGGCTAACCGCGTGCCAACCAGCGCGATACCTTCGGGGTTACGCGCACCCCACTGGGCGGGCAGGAAGGAAACGAAGACCAGCTGGAACGCCGCGATCACGAAGACCGCGATGAGGGCGACGGCCCACCACGGCAGGTTCGTACCGACCAGGACGATCGTGCCCATGACCGCGTAGACGACCTGCCAGAACGTACGGAAAGCACGCAGCGACAGCAGGGTGCGCCGACGGCGATCCACGAGGCCGTAGAGGACGCGCGCGTTGCGTCGCTCTTCCTCGATGAGGTCTTCGACGCCGGCCAGGGTCAGGCGCTGGACGGCCTGCTCGACACTCTGCGCGAAGGACGCGAAGGCCAGGGCGATAACCGCCAGGATCAGGAGGGCCACGGAGGGCACGCCCATGATCGGCGAGGCCGGGGCCGCCTCCAGGGGGACGGTCAGGGTCATCGGGTGGCCAGGAAGGTCAGCAGCAGCTTGCGTTGGAGGGCGAACATGACCTCGCGCTCGGGGTCGGTCGCGTGGTCGTAGCCCAGGAGATGGAGCATGCCGTGCGTGGCCAGGAGGAGCATCTCCTCGGCGGCGCTGTGGCCGGATTCGGCGGCCTGTCGGGAGGCAACAGCCGGGCAGATGCAGATGTCGCCGAGCATGCCGGGGGGCGTGGGGCGGTCGGCGGTGCCGGGGCGCAGCTCGTCCATGGGGAAGCTCATGACGTCGGTGGGGCCGGGCAGGTCCAGCCAGCGCACGTGCAGGTCTTCCATCGGCTCAGGCTCGATAAAGATGATGTTGACTTCCGCGTCGGAGCTGACGTGCATCTGGTCGAGCACGTAGTCGGCCAGCGCGGAAAACTCGGCTTCGTTGATCTCGTAGTCGGTCTCGTTGATGACCTCGGTCATGACGTGTACTCCCTGCGTGCGGTGTTGTGGCTGCGCGTGCGTGCGCGACGCGCGGCATTTCGATCGTCGAAACGCTGGTAGGCATCAATGATTGCGCCGACCAGCTCGTGGCGCACGACGTCGGCGCTGGTCAGGTGACAGAACTCGATGTCGTCGATGTCGCCGAGGATGTTTTCGACGACGGACAGGCCGGAGGTCTGGCTGCCGGGCAGGTCGACCTGCGAGGCGTCGCCGGTGACGACGACCTTGGAGCCAAACCCGAGGCGCGTGAGGAACATCTTCATCTGTCCGACCGTGGTGTTTTGGGCCTCGTCCAAGATGATGAAGGAGTCGTTGAGGGTGCGTCCGCGCATGTAGGCCAGGGGTGCGACCTCGATCGTGCCGGCGGCCATGAGCTTGGGCAGGGCTTCGGGGTCGAGCATGTCGCCGAGGGCGTCGTAGAGGGGGCGCAGGTAGGGGTCGATCTTGTCGGTAAGGGAGCCAGGCAGGAAGCCGAGGTTCTCCCCCGCCTCGACGGCCGGGCGAGTCAGCACGATGCGGCGGACCTCGCCGGAGAGGAGGCGGCGCACGGCCTGAGCCATCGCCAGGTAGGTCTTGCCGGTGCCCGCGGGACCGATGCCGAAGACGACGGTGGCGCGGTCGATGGCGTCCGTGTAGGCCTTCTGGCCGGGGGTCTTGGGACGGATCGAACGCCCGCGCGCGGAGAGGATCTCCTCCGTGGGGGCCTCGCCCGAAGTGAGACGCCCGAGCAGACCGATGGCCTGTTCGACGGCGGTGGCGTCCAGGGCGGTGCCGCGCCTGGCCATTCCGATGAGTTCTTCGAGGAGGCCGGCAGCCACGTCGATGTCCGCCTGGGATCCGGCCAGGGAGATTTCGCGGCCGGTCACGAGGAAGCGGACGTGCGGGAAACCCCTCTCGAGGGCGCGCAGAACCTGGTCTGCGATGCCGAGGACCGTGATCGGGTCCATGTCTGCGGGGATGGTGACGCGGCCCGTGGTGTGTGCGAGGGTGGCCGCCGACAGCGTCGGGGAAGTGTTCTCCGTAGTCATACTGCACCCATTCTACGCTGCCGCCCCATCTTCCTCACCCTCATTACCTTCGTATTAGCCTGTGTGTATGAACAAACAGACCGTGCACGTAGAAGCTGTCAGCGAGGACCAGATTGATGCGTGGGTCGCAGAGGCAGAAGCAGGGTACGACGGTGAAATACTGCGAAAAAACGGCAGCTCTACACAATGAAAGCCCGTTAGCAGTATCACTCTCTTGTGGAAGAAAGAGCCATGCCCACCCTCGAAGAACTCGTTTCACACCCGCCGCAGCTGCCGGTGACGCGCGCCTTGGGCGATATCGCGGCGGCGGTGCGTCCGGGGGCATGCGCGGTGGTGACCGCTCCCCCGGGCACGGGTAAGACGACGCTGCTGCCACCCGCGGTGGCGGTGTCGTTGGCGAGCCACGACGCGTCGGCGGGCCGGGTTCTTATCACGCAGCCGCGCAGGGTGGCCGCGCGGGCTGCCGCTCGACGGATCGCCCGTCTGCTCGGCGAGGAGGTCGGCGGGCAGGTCGGCTATTCGGTGCGCGGGGATTCGCGAGTCAGCGAGCGCACGCGCGTGGAGATGGTGACGCCGGGCGTGGCGCTGCGTCGCCTGCAACGCGACCCGGAGCTGCCCGGGGTGTCCGCTCTGATCGTGGATGAGTTCCACGAGCGCGACCTGGACACGGACCTGGCGCTCGCGTTTGCACTGGACGCCCGCTCAGCGCTGCGCGACGACCTGTTCGTGGCGCTCACTTCGGCGACGCTCGAGGCCTCGCGCACGGTTGATTTCCTGCGCGCCTCGACGGGTGAGGAGCCCGCGCTGGTCGATATTCCGGGCGATATTTTCCCGCTGGAGCTGCGCTACGCTCCCCCGCCGCGCGGCGTCGAGGCCGTGGGCGCGCTCGGGAATGAGCGCGTGGGTGTGCGCCGCGAGTATCTGGCGCACGTGGCGCGCACGGTCGAGGACACGGTCGCTGCCACCGAGGGGTCGGTCCTGGTGTTCCTGCCGGGCGTCGGGGAGATCGAGGCCGTGCGCGGCGCGCTGAGCATCCCCGGCGTCGAGGTTCTGACGCTGCACGGCCAGCTCAGCGCCGCCGAGCAGGACCGCGCGCTCTCCCCCACCGATCAGCGCCGTGTGATCCTCTCCACCTCGATTGCTGAGTCGTCGCTGACGGTTCCGGGGGTGTCCGTCGTGGTCGACGCTGGCCTGGCCCGCGAGCCGCGCTTCGACGCGGGACGCTCGTTGTCTTCGCTGGTGACGGTCCCCGCCTCGCTCGCTCGCTTGGAACAGCGCGCAGGCCGCGCCGCGCGCACTGGGCCGGGCATTGCCGTTCGCGTCATGGACCCTGTGGACGTGGCGCGCAGGCCCGCACAGTCCGCGCCGGGCATCGCCACGCAGGACCTGACGGACGCGCGCTTGCAGGTGGCCGCGTGGGGCACGCCGGTGGAGGATCTTGCCTTGCTCGACGCTCCACCCGCGGGTACGTGGCAGGCCGCCGGGGAGCGTTTATCCTCCTTGGGTGCCATCGACGAGGCCGGGGCTGCGACCGCTCTGGGCCGCACGTTGGCGTCACTGCCGTTGGACCCGCCCCTGGGCAGGGCTCTTCTGACTGCGAGCGCTCTCCTGGGGGCGTCGAAGGCGGCGCGCTTCGTGGCCTTGTTGTCGGAGGATGTGCGCGCGCCGGGTGCCGACCTGGGAGGCCTCGAGCGCCGACTTGGGCGCGGCGGGGACGCGGGCGCCGGCCGCGCCCAGGCGGCGCGCGTCAAGGAAACGGAGGCACGCCTGAGGGGCCTCGCGTCCAGGCTGGCGGACAGGGGGTTGGCGGGACTCGACCTGCCTGGCGCTGATGCGTCTAACGCGACGCGCGGCAACGCTCGGGGCGTGGTCGGCTCCCGGGCGACGCGGTGGGGCGCGCGCACCCGCGAGGACGAGCTGGCCCTGACCTGCGCGCTCGCCTACCCGCAGTGGATCGCACGGCGTCGCCCGGCCTCGTCCGCGTATATTCTGGCGGGCGGCGTGGGCGGCGAACTGCCCGACGGTTCCCCTCTGGAGGGCCAGGAGTGGCTGGCGGTCGCCTCCATTGACCGCGCCCCGGCCTCGCGCCACGCACGCATCCTCGCCGCCGTCCCGCTGAGCGAGGAGGACGCGCTGGCGGCGGGTTCGGCTCTCCTGGACACCCGCACGGACGCGTCGATCGACAAGGGCATGCTGCGCGCGACGCGCACGCGCAGCCTCGGCGCGATCCCCCTGTCTTCCTCCCCCGCCCGCACCCTGGGCGACGAGGAGGCGACCGCGCTGGTGACGCAGCACCTGGCCTCCCGCGGGCTCGGCGAACTCGGCTGGGGGAAGGAGGCCTCGTCCCTGAGGGAGCGCATGCGGGGGCTGCACGAGGTCTTCGGCGAGCCATGGCCGGACGTGTCGGACGAGGCCTTGGCGGGCAGCGCGCACCAGTGGCTGGCTCCGTGGGGACGACGCCTCGCGTCGGGCACTCCCCTGTCTCAGGTGTCGATGCTGGACGTGCTGCGCTCGCTGCTGCCGTGGCCAGAGGCTGCGCGCCTGGACGAGCTGGCACCCGAGAAACTCCCGATTCCTTCCGGTGGGACGCGGCCGATTGACTGGAGCGGTGCACACCCGGTGCTCACTCTGCGCGTGCAGCAGGCCTTCGGGTGGACGGACACGCCGCGTCTGCTGGACGGGCGCGTTCCCTTGGTCCTGCACCTGACGGACCCGGCGGGGCGGCCTGCGGCGGTCACTTCGGACCTGACGTCGTTTTGGGCGGGACCCTACCGGGACGTGCGCGCACAGCTGCGCGGGCGCTACCCCAAGCACCCGTGGCCCGAGGACCCGCTGCACGCGGAGCCCACGAACCGGGCCAAGCGGCGGAGCTAACGGAAAGTGCGCCCGGGCACGCGAAGCGTGACTCGGAGGCGGAAGCGAGTCAGCACGGTGACTCGACGGGAATTCCGTTCTTGCGCGCCGCGTCCGCCATGCGCTTGTCGTAGGTGACGATGGCTTGGAGATCGCGGCCAATCGAAAGCGCGGCAGCCAGGTGCAACGCGTCGAGGCTACGCAGCTCCACGGGCAGGAGCCTCCCCGCCAGGTCGAACATCTCGGTGTCGAAGGTCAGCGTGGAAAAACTCCACAGAAGCTGGCGCACCTGGGAAGCATCCGCTCCCCGGCGCACGCACGCGCGCATCAGTTCCGTGCGCGACAGTTCACTGGTCCACAAGCCGCAGTCGGCGCGGTTGATGAACGTCTCGAGCGCCTCTGTCCCCTCCTCGGGGATGATGAGCTTGACGAGCGCCGACGTGTCGAAGTAGAGCGCCATTAGTAGCGCTCTTCATCGCGCAGTTGCTGGAGAACCGGGCTGAGCGGAGGCCCTGTTGTCGGCTTGGTCGACGCGCAGTACTCCTCAAAGGTCCGAGTGGCGGGGGTTATCAGCCCGCGCTCACGCAGGCGCTCGATCGACGAGTTCGCAAGGGGACTCATCTGCGCGACCGGGCGGCCACGATCAGTGATGGTAATGACCTCGCCGGCGGCGGCCCTGGCCACCACCTGGGAGGCGTTTTGACGCAGCTCGCGAATACCAACGGACTCCATGTGCTACATGGTAGCACATGGAGCCTGGTGACAAACTTCGTCAGTCCTGCAGTTTGCCGACGATGCCCCGCCCGTCAGGGAGGTTTTTGGACGGCATACGGTAAGCGTCGAGGTCCGCCATGGCGGGACGCTCGAGCCCCAAGTCGCGCAACTGCTGGTACGTCGACATGCGCACAGGACCAAGCTCGGCGACAGGCTGGCCTTCTTGTGTGAGCGTGACGACTTCCCCGGATGAGGCCCGCGCGAGCGCAGCACCTACATCCTCTTTGAAATCACCAATTTCTAGAGCCCTCATAGCTCTATTCAAGCATGCCGGAGGCACTTTCAACGAACGGCAGGACCACACTATGACACACCGCTCCTATACAACAGCCAAACGGCTGATATCGAGCCGTATTCGCGTGAGAAGTGACACGCCCGGGGTGTTCACCCTGTGGAATAGTTCCAGCTCGCGCGCGTTTCATCAGTATCACCTCACCAAGACAAGGAGAACCATGTCCACGAACGAAATCGAGACCGTCGATCTGCTGGTTGTTGGCGGCGGCAAGGCCGGAAAGTCCCTGGCGATGGAGCGCGCGAAGGCCGGCTGGAAGGTCGCCATGGTGGAGCGGCGTTTCGTCGGCGGCACCTGCATTAACGTGGCGTGTATCCCCACGAAGTCGCTGGTCAACTCGGCTCGTCGCCTGAGCGACGCCCGCACGGACGAGGCGTTCGGCATCGTCGGCACCGAGGGTGCGCGCGTGGACCTGGCTAAGCTCCGCGCTCACAAGGAGGGCATCGTCGGTGCCATGGTGGCCGCGCACGAGAAGATGTTTGCGGCCCCCGGCCTGGATTTCATCCGCGGCGAGGCTCGTTTCACGGGCGAGCGCACGGTGACCATTGCGCTTGAAGACGGCGGCGAGCGCACGATCCGCGGCGAGCGCGTCCTCATCAACCTGGGTTCGCGCCCCGCGCGTCCCGCGATCCCCGGCCTGTGGGAGTCCGGCGCATGGACGAACGAGGAGATCCTGCGCCTCGAGGAGCTGCCCTCCTCCCTGGCGATCATCGGTGCCAGCTACATCGGCGTGGAGTTCGCCTCCATGATGGCGACCTTCGGCGTGGACGTCACGCTGATTTCCTCGGGTGATCACGTGCTGCCGCGCGAGGACGAGGACGCGGCCCGCGTCGTCGAGGCTGGCCTGGAGGCCGCCGGCGTGCGGATCCTGCCGGGCGTGCGCGCCGAATCCGCGTCGCGCGAGGGTTCCACGACGACCCTGACCCTCTCCGATGGCTCGACGGTGTCGGCCGAGGCGGTCCTGGTGGCCACGGGTCGCGTTCCCAACACGGACGGGATCGGCCTGGACGAGGCCGGGGTTGAGCTGACCGATCGCGGTTTCGTCGCGGTGGATGAGCACCTGCACACCTCTGCCGAGGGCGTGTGGGCGGCCGGTGACTGCGCGGGCACGCCCATGTTCACGCACGCCTCCTGGTCGGACTTCCGCATCATCCGCGCCCAGCTGACCGGCGCATCCCTGGATGATCCGACGACCACCACGAAGGGCCGTACGATCCCCTACGCCGTGTTCGCCACCCCCGAGCTGGCCCGCATCGGCCTGTCTGAGACCGAGGCGCGCGAGGCCGGTCTCGACGTGCGTATCGCGAAGGTCCCCACGGCCGCAATCCCGCGCGCCAAGACGCTGCGCTACGCCGGCGAGGGCTTCTGGAAGGCCGTCGTGGATGCGAACACTCACCAGATCCTGGGCGCGACCCTCCTGGGCCCGAACGTCTCCGAGGTCATCACGGCCGTGCATGTCGCCATGGCTGGCGGCCTGACCTACGAGCAGCTGCGCTTCCTGCCGATCGCGCACCCGACCATGGGTGAGGGCCTGCAGGTTCTCTTCGATTCGCTCGGCTGAGGCCTCAGCGCGAGGCCCGGCCACGGCCTCGTCCCCCAAACGAATACGCGGGTGGGTCCGAACTCTTCGTTCGGACCCACCCGCTTTCGTTCCTCACCCAGCGCGAGGTCAGAGGACCATGGGAGCGGCCCCCGGCCTCGTCAATGTGCGCTTAGCGCACCAGCGCTCCGAAGGAGTTGAAGGTGTACCAGGTGCCGTCGATCTGAACGCGGCCGGTCACCATCTGGCCGGACTCGTTCAGGTAGTACCAGGTGCCGCCGTAGTTGACCCAGCCGGTCGCCATGGCGCCCGACTCCTGCAGGTAGTACCAAGAGCCGGCGATCTTCGTCCAGCCCGTGGCCATCTTGCCGGAGTCAGCCAGGTAGAACCAGGAGCCGTTCACCTGGGTCCAGCCGGTCATCATCGCGCCCGAGTCACCCATGTAGTACCACGAGTCGGCGACCTTGGCCCAGCCCATCGCGATGCGGCCGGACGTGCCCGCCCAGTGCCACGCGTCGTCGTAGGACAGCCAACCGGTGCCCATGATGCCCTTCTCGTCGAAGTAGTAGGTGCCGTCGCCGATGACGAGCGGGCCGTTCGTGGCGCAGGTGTCGTCGGCGTAGCAGAACTTCCAGCCGGCGGGGTCGTTGGTCCACGCGCCACCCTCGTGCGCCGACGCGTCGAAGTGGAAGTGGATCGAATCGGTGACGTCGTCATCCGCGCGCGGGTCCTTGTTGCGGCCCTCGGCGCTGATGGTGACGGTGGAGAAGGGGTTCTCCCCGGCCAGGGTGGCCGTGTCGTAGGGGCCGGCGAGCAGGACAACCTGGTTGCCGGTGAAGTCGCCGGTGCCCTCAACCGTGACGGGTTCCTTGTCCACGACCTGCATGGTGGCCTTGGTGACGGGGCCGGAGACGGTCGCGCGCACGTAGATCGTGCCGGCGACGTGAGCGTCGGCCAGGGGGCGCCAGTCGCTGCCGCCGTCGAAGGAGTACTCGACGCTGCCGAGAATCGGCTGGGGCTGGTCCTTCAGGACCGCGTCGAGGGCGTTGACGAGGCCGGCGCCACGGTATTCCTTGCCATCCTCGGGGGCAGCGAGGCGATCGTAGGTGTAGCCGGCCTGCTTCTTCATGAGGGCGATGACCTGGTCAGCCGTGTAGTCGGGGTGGATCTGCTTGATCAGCGCGGCCACGCCCGCCGCGTGCGGGGAGGCCATGGACGTGCCCGACAGGTAGCCGAACGGCGGATCCTTCTCCCAGGTGGGCATGGTGGACCAGATGCGCTGGCCGGGGGCGGCCACGTCGACCGAGGTCGTGCCGTAGTTGGAGAATCCGGCGCGCTCAAGCTTCGCCGTGGCCGGGTCGGTGCCGGTCGGCAGCTTCAGCGCGGAGACGGACAGGACCGAATCGTTGAGCATGGCCGGGACGTCGATGCCGCCCGCGACGTTACGCTCAACGGCCGCGCCCTCAACGTCGTTGGGGGAATCCTTGTCGATCGTCGGGTTGTCGTGGTCGTCGTCGGAGTTGCCCTCGGCGGCGAAGTTAACGACGCCGTGCTCCTTGGAGTAGCGCACCGCGCGCGACGCCGCTTCGAGGCCCGCGGCCTGGGAGGCCTCGTTGGGCATCCAGAAGGCGTAGGGGTCCATGTAGTAGCTGGAGTTCGACACGTCGACGTTGTGCTCGGCCGCCCAGTCGAAGGCGCAGGCCACGTACTCGGGGTAGAAGGAGCCGGCCTTGTTCGAGGTCTTAATGGCGATCAGCGTCGCGTCGGGTGCCACGCCGTCCACGCCGTAGCCGTTGTGCGAGGCCGCGATGGTGCCGGCGACGTGCGTGCCGTGGTAGTGGTCATCCTTCCAGGCCGAAGGGTCCTGGTTGGGGATGCCGTTGACCTGGCAGCCGACCGAGCGCGAGGCGTCGATGCGGTCCTTCAGATCCTTGTGATCGGGGTCGATGCCGGTGTCCATGACGGCGACGGTGACTGCCGCGCGGGGAACGTCGACCGTCTGGGCTTCGACCGCGCCGATGGCGGACAGGCCCCAGGCGTTGGCGTCGCCCTCGTCGGGGGTGAAGTCGTTGAGCTGGGAGTCGGCGGACAGGCCGGTCTCGTGCTCGGCGGCGGCCTCGTTGACGGCAGCCGCTTCGGCCTCGGTCTTCGTGGGCTGCTCGGTGCGGACCTCGTCACCGGTGACGGTCTTGTAGCGGGTGGGGCCGATCGAGTCGTAGGAGATGCCCGCGGCGACGAGGCTCTTGCCCAGGTCGGGCGCGTAGGCGGCCTTCACGGACTGGGCGAAGAAGGAGTTGAACTCGGGGTACTGGGCCAGGACGACGCCGCCTTCCGAGGCCTTGGAGACGGCCGCGTTGAAGTCGTAGCGTGAGGCCGTGGCGGGCAGGTTGACCGCGTAGTTCATGACCTCGTCCTGGGCGCGCGCCTCAGAGGTGATTCCCGCGACGCCTTCGGCGTGGGAGGGGGCCCCGAACGCGGTGAGTGTCAAGCCGACCGTGAGGGCAGCTCCTCCCGCGATGAGGGCCTTCCATGTGCGTTGATGCATCAGAGTTCCTCGTTTCTGTACTAATGGAGACGCGACCACCAGGTCAGCCTAGAGCGCGCGCCATGTCACAATGATCCCAAGGTTGTTGACAAACGTTCCACAGGGTTTCACATTTTAAGAAGTCTTGACCCATTTTCCAAGGCTTTCTTGTACTGCACACACCATTCCCCGCAGATCAGAGACAGACCCAGCCAAATTGCCACACCAAGTCCAACAGCCAACTTGACACTCTTTCAGAATTCGAAATTTCACACAGACTTTACGTCGCACCAGCGCTGCCTGGCAGACATTATTCCAAACTTCGGCAATTCAACAGACAACTTGACAGGTAGCCATGTTTCCGGCGATCAAATGTGGTAGCGTCAGAGACGACAGTCACACGCGAGTGATGGGAGGCACCGATGCCAGCATCCGTCTACGTCAGCTTTGACGCCCCCGAGGGGGTGCCAGCGACGCCACGACGACTTCACGCCGCCCTGTCAGCCATTCTTGACCTCCCGCCAGGCATCAGCCCGGCGCGCGCCGCCCAGTTCCCGACGCTCGCGCACCGGCCGGTTCACGGGTCGGGTAGCGTGAAACCTTATTCGCTGGGCGAACTGAGCCATTCGGAGTCAATGTTCGGCGTCGAAGTTCGCTTCCTGGACGACCGGCTGGTGGACACGCTGGATGCATGGCTGTCGTGGGGCGGAGTGATGCGGCTCGGTGCTGGCACTGAAGAAGACGCGGTGTTGATCGCGGCCGAGGGGCAGGTCATCGCACATGAGTCGTGGGAGGAGCTGGCCGAGCGAGACGAGGACACCGCGTGGGAAGTGCGCCTGGTAACTCCCACGACGTTCTCACGCAAGGGGCAGCACATTCCCGGACTGACCCCAGCGACGATTGCGACGAGCCTGCAGCAGCGCTGGTGGGCGTGGAACAGGAGGCTCGCTCCCCCACGGATTGACCGGCACGCGATGGCGAGCGTGTTGGCGACGCAGGATTTCACGCGCTCCTCCATGGTGTCTCTGGCGATGCCGCGCGGCGGCGGCCAGGGCCGCCTGAGCTCCCAGCGCATCCCAGCCCACGAGGGCCACCTGCGCATCAGCGGCGTCGAAGGCGCCGAAGCGACCCGCATTTTCTCGCGCCTCATGGCGCTGTCCGCATACACGAACGTCGGCTCACACACGAGCTTCGGCATGGGCGTCATAGACGCTGTGGCCGCATAAATCCCATACAAGAAAGACGAACACAATGAGTGCAATTTCCATAGGCGAGCAGGTAGTCGCCGGGCTCATCGTTCTATTTGCATCAATAGGAATTAACTGGGCACTAAATCGACAGTGGACTAAAAGGAATATCATCAATCTGATAAAAGACGACGAAAATGTTCAGAATTACCTCCGCAACCTCTCAGCAGGTCTGAGAGATAAGAAAATACTCGTCCTTCAGGAACCCGATGACAACAACCTTATTGACACACTCAAAGAGATACCACTTTTTCAAAGTCTGCAAATTACCGAGGGAAATCACCACAACATCGAGCGAATCTCATCACACGATCTAACTATCATATCTACCCGGGTCTTACAAGCGGCTTCAAATCGCGACAGAGCATTCACAGAAATCATGACAAAAAAGACTTCAAATAAGGCCTTAATTTTCTTTGCTCCCCATGGCGAGGAATCATTGGATCTAGAGAAAAAGGAGTTCGAAGATATCAATGCACGAAGCCTCACTACTGTCACACGCGCATCGGGACGTCTAGCAAACGACGTTCTCTCCCTCCTAACGTTCCTCGCTTAGCGTGACGACAGTTCTCCCAGGTGATAGTAATGTCCAACGTTCTCGTCATGCTGCAGACGAACAGCAACCAGCCCTTCATCTTCTCCTCGCCTCGCCTGCGCGAACAGATCGGTGCTTCCTTTGAGATCACCCTGCTGTCCCACTGGGTGAAGGAAGAAGCTGAAAAGCTCCTCAAGCCAAAGCCTCTTCCAACCTCTTTCTGGATTTCCGATTCATCCGGCAAGGTGATCGTCCGATTCACTGGAGACCGAGACGAGCCCAAAGCGAAGGCCAAGGACCTGATCAGGAGGGTCACTCTCCAAGCCCTCACCGAGGCACCGGGCCTCGACGTCACGGGTGTCTTCATCGAGGCAACATTCGACAAAGTAGATGCGCGAGACCTAAACAAGCTTGATCGCGTCTTTTTGGAGTACTCGCTAAACCGCCGCCCGGCGGCGGCACGCTTCCCTCAGGTCCCGTTCCTGGAACGAGGATCAGAGTCTGCTCTTCCCGCATCTGCATCGCTCGGCGATCTGAAGTTCTCTCAGGAGTCCCTGCAAGCGAATAAATTCGACGAGTCCTCCCCCTTATCCCTCCCGTCGCGCGTGAAGCGCGCGTTCGCATCGACGTCGCGACAGCAGCAAGTCGACGATGTGAAGGAGCGGCTTGCGGAGCAAGGAATGGAGTTCAAACAAGAACCACAGCTCGATCCAACTGAGCTTGCTGCTGCGTTCCAAGACGGCGAGGAGTCTGAGGATGCCAAGGACATGTTGTCGTCGGTCGGAGTCATCCACATTGATGGAAACGGCGTTGGCGCGATCATGCGTGATCTCGGAGACGCACACCGCCATGCCAAGGAAGCCGGAGTCTGCACGACCGCCACTGAAGTAAACACAACGCCGGGCGATGATTTGCAATCGTTCATTATGACAGTGAACAAGCGTATCGATGACGTCGTGAAGGACGCCATCGCACTGTCATGGTACGACGTTCAAAAACTGACTCCAGATACAGTCGTTCCTATCGTGCCCGTTCTCGTGGGCGGCGACGATGTCACGGTCTACACAGACGGGCGCTACGCGATCCCCTTCGCGGAAGCCTACATCCGCCACTACGAGGAACTCACAGAGAAGGACGAGCTTCTGAAACAACTTGCCGTCGTCGCCGGCGCGAAGAAAGCGGGCCCCCTGACAGCCTCGGCGGGCGTGGCCATCGTGGGCCGTAACTTCCCGTTCCATATCGCCTACGATCTGGCGGAAGAGCTGGTGTCGCGCGGGAAGGAGCTCAGTAAGTATCCGGGGACGGTCCCCTGTTCGACGATCAACTTCCACGTCCTGCGCGACGCGACGGTCCTCGACCCGGACGACACGCTGGACGAGTACAAGGGCCGTGCGCAGCGCCCCTTCCTGATCGGATGCTACGCGCCGGATCGGATCGGGGACGCGACCACGACCTCGTCCGAAAAAGCACCCACTGCGAAGCCGCACCCGTTGTCCTCCTGGGCGCGCATCCTTCAGGCGGTCGCAGCCTTCGACGGCAAGAAACCGGACGCCCCCACGCAGACCGCCGGCGATCCGTTCCCGCGTGCCCGTGCGAACCGCATCGGGAAGCTCCTCGCCGACTATGTCAAGGTTCCCAAGGACGATAAGGCGGTACAAGCCAAGTGTCTCGGCTACGTCCTGAAGAAGAACGTCAAGGTGTTCGCGACGCAGGAGCAGATCGACAAAGACAGGGAAGAGCCGGACAACGACAAGAGGATAACGAAGCGCTGCGACCACCCCATCTGCGCGATCCGCCTCGAGTGGACGGATGCGCAGGAGAACGCGCGGGGCACGAAGACTCTCGTGAAGGCGTTGGGGCCGCTGCCCTCGAAGACGCGCCTCGACGATCCCGACGAGCACACTGAGGACTGCATCGAGCAGGTGCGATGGCTCCTGGACCTCATCGACCTGTCCGGGAACTTGCCCGACGGCTACCTCGCTTCACGGATTGGCAGGAACGCCGACGGCGATGGCTCACCGGAAACAGCAGACGGTTCCACCAAAGGAGGTGCCAAGTGACCACCGCTTCACCTACTACTTCTCCTACCGCGAGCGGCCACGTGACCATCGTGTTCACGTCCGACTGGGGCGTGTCCACGGGCGTTGGCCAGGCGGGGCGCACACACTCAACAATCGAGCGTTGCGGCGACGACCCGGTCGTGCGCGGCACGGTCATCACGGGTGTCCTGCGCGAACAAGCGATGCTGGCGGCGAAGGCCCTCGACGGACAGAAGGACGGGACGTGGACCAACTTTGCCCGGTGGCTCTTCGGCCAGGACCCCGACAGCGAGCCGGGCTCAACCCCCCACCCGCGTCACGTTCTCTTCACGGACGCGACCCCGGCCTCGAAAATCGCAATCCACGACACGGTGTCCCTCTCCATCGACCCACAGACAGGGACGGCGCGCGACCAGTTCCTGCGCTTCACGGAGCGCGCGGCACCCGGCGTCCTCACGGGCACGTTCACCCTCATCGACGAGGCCGGGGCTGAGATCTCCGATCAGGCGAGGATCAAGGCGGCGCACTTTCTCCTGGGGATCGCGGGCCTCATGGTCCGAGGCATCGGCTCGGGCCGCAGCGGAGGCGACGGCGAGTGCACGGTCCTCGTGTCCGGGGACAAGCTTGAAGCGCGGAACGCTCAGTCCACGTCCGAGTTCGTCGCTTTCGCTTCGTCACGCGCGCAGGCGCTGAGGACGAGCCTCAAGAAGCTGGCACAGTCTCTCAAGCCAGACGCTGTCAGCGCGCTCCCAGCCCCGCAGCGCAGCACACAACACCAGGTCGGGACCATCGACGGTCCCGCAGCTCAGCACAGCGGCGGGCACCACCTGGTCCTTGACCTCACGCTCAACTCGCCCATCGTGTCCTACGAGGTCCCCTTCTCGAACGAAATCCGCTCCTTGGACTTCCTGCGCGGGACGGTGCTGCTGCCCTGGCTGCACCGGCTAGTGTCGTCGAATAAGCGCGGAGACAAGGAAGCAGTCGTCACCAACGCCGTGACCGGCGGCCACCTGTTTGTCTCGGACGCGCTGCCCGTCATCAGTGAAACCGAGGGACTCCCCGTTCCCCTGACGCTCAAGACGGACAAAATGTCGCCCTCGGACTCGGCCGTCAATTTGTACGGCGATTCCTCCAAGAATAAGGGGAAGATCCCCGTTCGCGGCGGGTACGTGTTCTTCGGCCCCAAGGGAGGCGACAGCGAGAAGCCTCAGGGCTGGTACGGTAAGCCGCCGCTGCGCGGGCGACAGACGACCGCCATCAACCACGAGACGGGCGCAGCCAGCAAGGGACAACTCGTCCTGGTCGAGGCCCTGCCTGAAAAGATGTGCATGCGCGCACACGTCTGGGTATCCGAGGAACTCTGGAAGGCTGCCTCTGTCTCCGATCTTCTCGGTAAGACACGCGTGGCCCGGCTCGGGTCGCGCAAGCTGACGGGCACCTTCGGTTCCGCCCACTGCACGCTGCGTAAAGAGACCGATGATGAGCGGAAGGCGCGCAGCCGCTTCGGCAACGCTGGTATCGCGCAGCCCATAGGCGACGCCTCCGCCTCCGCCGACGGGACGACACCCGGTGAGTCCGCCCCGGCCTCGTCCGACGATCAGACAGTCTCCCTGTGGTTCACCTCCGACGTGATCGCCCGTTCCGCTGGGCTCGGGGCCGGAGGGACCGTCGACGACCTCATTCGTGCGTTCAAGCGCGAGGGCGTCGATCTCGGGTCGATAAAGGCCGCTTCAATCCGTCACCGCCGCGTCGACTCGTGGTCGCCCGCGGACAATGGGCCGCGCGCGACTCGGCTGGCCATTCAGGCAGGTTCCGTGCTTCAGGTGACAGTGAGCGACGAGGTCCGCACCGCCCTCGTAAAGCTCGCCCCCTTTGGAGTGGGCGAGCTGACGGCGCAGGGCTACGGCCGCTTCGTCGTTGTTCACACCCTTCTCAGCAACCAATCCGTTGAGGTCACGAAAGCAAAGCTCGAGCACTTTGTGTCCAAGAAAGCGCCCGAAGGAGGCGAAGAGAAGTGACATTCACACGCTATGAGCTCGCTATCCCTGTTGAGCTGACGTCGGAACTCCACATCGGTGGAGTGGACCCGGTCCCCGAGCGCGACGGAGAGGGAACCGTCATCCGCTTCAACCGTAATGGCCTCAAAGAGCCAACGATCCCCGGAAGGTCTATCAGGGGCGCGGTTCGCGCGGCGTGCAATGCGCTGAGGGAGGAACGGAAGTCGGAGGACGATCCTTTGGCTGCGGATGACGGCATCTTCTCCGACAGCAATTGGGAATCCCTGTGGGGCGACGATCTCGCTCACCACGAAGGGGATTCCCCTGATGATGTGCTCCCTGTACGCCGAAGCGCGCTCACCTTCCACGCGGTGTCC
>ERZ1699249.3-NODE-3-length-25039-cov-2.234987_pt1 | contig 25039 bp, 18 predicted proteins | sample MGYA00581527_ERZ1699249 | MGnify/ENA primary metagenome ERZ1699249 (study PRJEB42319, sample SAMD00040308) | human oral metagenome | material: saliva | host: Homo sapiens | study: EMG produced TPA metagenomics assembly of PRJDB4115 data set (Metgenomic analysis of... | reverse complement strand
GTGAACGGCCCGTCGTGCACAAGGGAGACCTCCTTCATCGCCCCAAGCTGGCCGGTTTCGACGGTCAGGCCCCGGCCTCGTAGGTCCGCCACGACCGCGTCAACGAGGGGTTCGGCCTCGTCCCCGGGGGCGGCGTGCGCCCACGAGGGACGGCGACCCTTGCGAGTGTCCCCATACAGGGTGAACTGCGAGATCACGAGGATCGGGGCGTTCACGTCAAGCGCGGAACGTTCGTCGTCGAGGATGCGCAGCTCGGCGATCTTGCGAGCAACGGTCGTGACCTGAGTGGGTCCGTCGCCGCGCTGAACACCCAGGAGGACGACGAGGCCTTGGCGCGCTCCGCCGGAACCCTCCCCCACCAGGGTGGCCTTGCCGGGTGTTGCGTCGACGTCACCGGGGGCACCCACGCCACGCGACGAGACCTGAGCGGAAGACCCAGCCACCGCCTCGTCCCCAGCAGAACCAGCAGGAAGCGCGAGGCGGCCGACGACCTCGCCGTCGACGCGAACCTCGCCCGAAGTTGCCCGCTGGATGACGGCGCGCATCAGCGTGCCCCCAGGGCCGAGCCAAGGCCGCCAAAACCCGTTGATCCGCCGCGCTGGCCGGCCTCGCGGGAGAGGTCGGCACCCGGGCGGGTCTGCGGGGACACGGAGGACTTGCCGTGGACGGGCACGATCTCCTCTTGGGCGGCGGCGACGCCGTCGATGTCGAAGACGGTGCTCACGGGCACGGCGCGGGCGATGAGCGCGAGGGCGATCGGCCCCTCGTCCGCGTGGCGCGCCGAGGAGGTGATGACGCCGACCTGACGCCCGCCCACGGTGATGGGCGTGCCGGGAGCGGGCAGGTCGCCGCGCGAGCCGTCCAGCTGTAGGTAGGTCAGGCGGCGCGGGGGGCGCCCCAGGTTGATGACGCGGGCGATGGTTTCCTGACCGCGGTAGCAGCCCTTCGTCGTGTGGTCGGCGCTGCGCAGCCAGTCCACCTCGGGCGGGATCGCTCGCGCGTCGGTCTCGCGGCCCAGGCGCGGCTTCCACGCGGCGATACGCATGGCCTCCCACGCGAGGTATCCGGCGCGGCGACGCTTGCCGCCTGCCGGGGACGGCGTCGAGGAGCGCGCGCCGGGGGGCGCAGAAGAGGGCGCTGCGTGTGCCTCGGCGGCGCCGGAAGCGGCTCCGCCGGCAAGCCACGCGGCCTCGAACTCGTCCGCAGCCTGCCGTGAAACAGCGTGAAACATCATCGGGGTGCGGGCGCCGGGGTGGCGCTCGCCCTGGAAGTAGGCGGCCCCGCCTTCCACCACGCCGGGCCACGGGTCCTCCCAGGTCCACAGGTGTCCGGGCAGGGCGGCCACGGCCTCGGGCGTATTCGCGCCCGCGCGCACGGAGGAGAAAACGGCGACGTCGCGCTCGGCAACAGAGACGCGCAGCGCGAAGCGCATCGATTCCAGAAACTCCACGAACCCCGACAGGTCCGAGCGCTCCACGATCAGGTGCAGCGCCTCCCCGTCGTCGCTCGCGCCCGCCCAGTGCTCGATGCGCCCCTCGGGCGAGAGGATCAGCAGCTCGCGGCTCGCGCCGGGTACGAGGCCGGTGACGACCTGGGAGGCGAGCGACGTCAGCCAGGTGAGCCGATCGGCCCCCGATACGGAGATGACCGCCAGGTCCGGGCGGCGCACCAGCGCACGCCCGCCCTCAAGGGCCCACTGCTCCCCCGACGGATCCCCGAAGTGCGGGGTCGCGCCGAAGGAGGCCACGGCCTCGTCGACGAACTCGGAATCGGGCGCGGACTCAGACAAGGAAGCCGTCCTGGGAATCGTCGATGCCGTCGATGACCTCGCCGGACTCGGTGGAGGCCTGCGCGGTGCGGTGCAGGCGGCCGGAGATCTCGACGTCGGCCTCGTCCTCGCCGTCAAGCGTGCGCTCCTGCGTCCACATGAGCTCGCCCGCGACCAGGCCGAACATGCGGCCCAGGTGCGTCACGCGGGTCGCGCCCACGCCGAGAGCGATCGCGTCGGAGACCATCTGCACGCGCGGGCCGACGCTCACGCCGTCCCACACAGCGCTGTGACCTTCGGTGGAGGCGGAGGTCGCCGTGAACTCGCGGGAGTTGTATTGGCCGGGCGGCGGCAGCGGCGCGTCGGAGGGCGCGACGGACACGTACAGGGTCTCTTCGCTGATCAGGTCGCCCTTCTTGATAGCAGCCAGGCCCTGCGCGGCGTCCCACGTGGGGTCGATCGGCTCGGAGGCGACGCCCGCGTACACGCGGGTCACCAGGCGCATCTGCTCGCCGACGACGTCACCGCGGATCTCCTCGATGACGGGGGAATCCTCGGCGGGTTCTTCCCGGCCGGGGGCTGCGGGGGCGGCATACATGCCCCAGCCTTCCCAGGTTCCAAGCATCCACGCGACGGGAGCGACGAGTGCGGGCAGGTCAGCAGGTATCACCATCATGGCTCCAGCCTAACGCCTCGGGTGGACGTGGGCGCGCGAGCAGGGGCGCGCGCAGCTGGCAGCGAAAAGGAACGAGGCCGTGGCCCGCCATGCGTAGACCCGAGCGCCGCAGGGCCTCAGATTCCGCCGATGCGGATCATCGCGTAGACGGGAAGGGCGGCGACGAGGAACTTCGCGGCACCTCGGCCCAGGACGTTGGCGAACTGCGCGGAGGACGCGCGCTCGCCCAGGAGCGCGTCGACGACCGACACGGCGAAGCCGACGCCGAAGCCGGTGACGCCGCCGAGCGTCAGGAAGGCGGCGAATTCACCGAAACGCTTAGCGATGAAGGGGAAGACGACGGGCAGCAGGTCCGAGGTCTGCCCGAGAATCCACGCGATCGACGCGGCGACGAGGCCAGCGACGATGCCGGTCAGCATCGCGTAGACGACGCCTGCCTTTGCGCTGCGTCCCGAGCGCGCCGAGGCCGCGCCGATGACGGCGATCAGGGCCGCCATGGGGACGATGACGGACCAGCGCTCGTGGACGGTCAGGGAGACCCACATGGATCCGGAGGTGACGATGAGGAGGCCGGTGACCGACGAGGCGAGCGCGGCGCTCAGGGCTGTGGAGCCCCAGTGCTCGCTCGTGTGCCCCACGGTGTGGTCGCGAGGTGCGGGCGCATCCAGGATCGTCGCCGCGACCAGCAAAACCAGGGTGATGCCCGTCAGCGGCACGGCGATGTCGAGGTTCTTCCAGTAGGCAACGGCCACGGGGGTGAGCGCCCCACCCAGGGCGAGGACCGCCTGGGCGAGCCACGGCATGTGCAGGCGCGCCAGCGTCGGCCAGCCGAGGGCCAGCAGGAAGGATGCGAGCGCGACGATGGGACCGACACTCCAGCGAGACCCGGGCAGCCACCACGCGACGATGGTCGCCGCCGCAAGCAGGGTAACGGTGAGGGTACCGATGCTGTTGGGCACGTGCCGGGTGGCCAGGGTGTCGCGGCGACGTCCACGGCCTTGGCCGCTGCGGTGCCGCGTGGGCGGGGTCGATGTCATCACGCTTCCATGGTCCCACATGTGCGCGCCCGACGAGGCAGGGGCCGCTCGCGCGGGTCGGCTCTCCAGGGCACTGGGCACGGAGTCGGACCCGCTTCACGCTGCCACGGCCTCGGCGAAGAGGTGCGCTGTGGCGCACGCCCCGTGTGGGTTGATGCACGTCGCCACGGGATGCGAGCCGGCGCTGAGCGGTCGTACAGTTGTGGGGCACGCCGGACCGGTATGCCCCGGGCTCCAAACTCTGCCGCTACGAGCGGCCTTCGCGCCGACAGGCGCATTCGGTTCGGCGTGCTTTGTCGTATCTGCGCGCCGATGCGCGGGCCTGGAACTGCGTACGTCGGCCCATCCCGGGTTTGGGGGCGTTGAGGTCGTTTCCTGTCGTGTCGTCGTGGCATGATTCCGCGCGAGGTGGCCTGGGCGTTTTGTGGGCTTGAGTTGTGTTTTGCTTAGTGTCCTTTGCGATGCCTTTGTCGTGCCTTTGAGGGCCTTACGTTGTAGTGCCTGACGCTGTGGTGCCTGACGCTGTGATTCCTGACGCTGTGGTTCCTCAGAAATGTCGCACGTAATTCCCTCGCGTGTATTTCAAGGTTTGAAATCACATCGTTGGAATTGCAACGTTTTCTTGGGTCCTAAGAAAAGTGAGGGTACCCAAATTACGTGCGACTTTTGGGGAGGGGCGAGGCCGGGGCACCCAAATTACGTGCGACTTTTGATTCGTCAGGCGCGTGGTTCGAATTCCTGTGTGCGATCGTCGGCCGAAGATGCTGCGCACACGCCGCCGCGGTTGTGCGTGTTGCCCGCGTATGCGGAGCAGTCGTTACGCCCTGAGCGCATCGGACTCAAGGCGCAGACCTCGCCTTGCACTCGATGCTGGTGAGTGCCAGAATCGTACCTAGCACTCCAACATGGAGAGTGACAAGACCACAGGTCCGATGAGGCCGCCTCCAAGCGCGGTCGTCCGTCGCGGGCATCGGACCCGATCCGCATCGCGGAAGGATATATTCCCAATGACCAAGATCATCAAGTTTGATGAGGATGCCCGTCGCGGCATGGAGAACGGCCTCAACCTGCTGGCCGACACCGTTAAGGTGACGCTGGGCCCCAAGGGCCGCAACGTCGTGCTCGACAAGAAGTGGGGCGCCCCCACGATCACCAAGGATGGCGTCTCCGTCGCCAAGGAAATTGACCTCGACGATCCCTTCGAGCGCATCGGCGCCGAGCTGGTCAAGGAAGTTGCGAAGAAGACGGACGACGTCGCGGGTGACGGCACCACCACCGCGACCGTCCTGGCCCAGGCGCTGGTCCACGAGGGCCTGCGCAACGTCGCCGCCGGCTCTAACCCGATCGCCCTCAAGCGCGGCATCGACCAGGCCGTCGAGGCCATCGTCGCCCAGCTGCACGCCGACGCCAAGCCCGTCGAGACCACCGAGCAGATCGCCGCCACGGCCTCGATCTCCGCCAACGACCCCGCCATCGGCAAGCTCATCGCCGAGGCCTTCGACAAGGTCGGCGCCGAAGGCGTCGTTACCGTCGAGGAGACCAACTCCTTCGACACCACCCTGGAGACCACCGAGGGTATGCGCTTCGACAAGGGCTACCTGTCGGCCTACTTCGTGACCGACCAGGAGCGCCAGGAAGCCGTCCTCGAGGACGCCTACGTCCTCCTCATGGACTCCAAGATCTCCAACGTCAAGGACATCGTCCCCGTCCTGGAGAAGGTCATGCAGACCGGCAAGCCCCTGGCGATCATCGCCGAGGACGTCGAGGGCGAAGCCCTCGCCACGCTGGTCGTCAACAAGATCCGCGGCACCTTCAAGTCCGTGGCCGTCAAGGCCCCCGGCTTCGGCGAGCGCCGCAAGGCGATGCTGCAGGACATGGCCATCCTGACGGGCGGCCAGGTCATCTCTGAGACCGTCGGCCTCTCCCTCGAGAACGCTGACCTCGAGCTGCTGGGCCGCGCCCGCAAGATCGTCGTCTCCAAGGATGAGACCACCATCGTCGAGGGTGCTGGCGACAAGGACATGCTGGACGCCCGCGTGCGCCAGATCCGCCAGGAGATCGAGAACACCGACTCCGACTACGACCGCGAGAAGCTGCAGGAGCGCCTCGCCAAGCTGGCTGGCGGCGTCGCCGTCATCAAGTCCGGCGCGGCCACCGAGGTCGAGCTCAAGGAGCGCAAGCACCGCATCGAGGACGCCGTTCGTAACGCTCGCGCGGCCTCCGAAGAGGGCCTGGTCGCCGGCGGCGGCGTCGCCCTGATCCAGGCCGCCGCCGTGGCGCTGCCCACGCTCGACTCCCTCACCGGCGACGAGGCGACCGGCGTCAACATCGTGCGCCTGTCCGTCTCCGCCCCCCTCAAGCAGATTGCTGAGAACGCGGGCGTCGAGGGTGGCGTGGTCGCCGACCGTGTCGCCAACATGGAGCCCGGCCACGGCTTGAACGCCGCGACCGGCGAGTACACCGACCTCATGGCCGCCGGCATCTCCGACCCGGTCAAGGTCACCCGTTCCGCGCTGCAGAACGCCGCGTCGATCGCGGGCATGTTCCTGACGACCGAGGCCGTTGTCGCCGACAAGCCCGAGGCTCCGGCCGCCGGTGGCGACGATGCTGGCGCCGGCATGGGCGGCATGTACTGATCCGCTCGGCGTTAAGCTGATCCGCCTGGGGGTGGGACTCGTGAGGGTCCCGCCCCCAGGCGTTTCTGTCTGTCCGCGCAGGCCTCATACGAGGCCGGTGCTCTCCTCGCGGAAACAGGGTGTCTGGCGTGGTTGTCAGACCCCCGCGAACAGGGACGCGGAATGAGTCTCTGCGTCGGCGTAGGTGGAAGCCGCGACCTGCATCTGCGAGGAGATCGCGTCCAGGGCGTCGTGTGTCTGGGCCTGGATGCCCTGCCACTGGGTGATAGTCGCCTGGAAGTTCACCTGCGCCCCGCCGGTCCACGTGTCCTGAAGGGCGAGCAGCTGGGCCATCATCGTGTCCACCTCGGTGCGGATGGTGGATGCGGTTGTGCAGGCCTGCGCGGATGCGGCAGCAATTTGTTCGGCGTCGACTGCGTATGCGGTCATGATGTCACTCCTTTGTGGGACCCCGGGTGGGCCCGTCACCATCGACGCTACGCTCGCGAGTGATGCGAGTCGAGCCCCAATCCGTGCTCTGTGGATAGGGCAGCGACACGCGCAGGGCCTGTGCATAAACGAGGCCGTGGCTTGTCCCTGTGGATACGTCCCCAGGGTGGGGGGCAGGAAGCCGCTGCGCGGGATGAGTTGGCGCGGGGGGTTTTGCAACCATAGAAGCCTTGCGTCGGCGTGTCGCCGGCGTGTCGAAGCTCTATGGTCGCAATTCCCCCCGTCCGTTGGCAGCGCCAACGGACGGGGGGAACGTGAAACAAGCGTGAAACGCTCAGTCGGCGTTGGGCAGGTCCAGCGACTCCACGGCGGACTCGAGGGAGGAGGTGGCTTCCTCGTCCTCGTCGGTGTCGTGCAGATCCTCGATCTTGCGAGGAAGGACGCCGGTCGACGTGACCTCGTTGTCGGGGGACACGACGGGGATGCGTTTCTTGATGGAGCGGCGCTTGATGATGAGCGTGCCCGTCGAGGTCACCGAATCATCCTCGACCTCTTCCACGTCATCGGAGTCATCCGAATCGTCGGTGTCCTCGGTCTGAGTGGCCGCGCACAGCTGAGCCTTCTCGCGGTCGAGGCGTGTCAGTTCGACCTCAAGGTTCGCGCGGGCGGTGTTCTCCCAAGCGGAACCCAGGGGAGACTGGTAGATGGTCTCGTAGCTCAGGAGCTTCTTGACGAGAGCGAGGCGCGCCTTGACAAATTGCAGGTCGTCGAGCTCGCTGAGCTCGGCGCGCAGGGCAGTGCGGATCTTCTTGTAGTCCTGCGGGCTGCACGCCAGGCCAGCCAGGTCGGCGTCCACGAGCACCTGCGCGTCGAAGTCGGAGCGGGGAGCGCGGTGGCGCGTGAGGAACGCGATCAGCTCGTCGATGCGGGCCACGACCTCGTCGGCGACGCCGAGGTTGGTGAGGCGGTTGTGCGCGTGGTCGATGCAGCGAGTGGCCGCGAAGTTCGCCTGGAAGCCGCCCAGCTTGATCTCAAGGGCCTTGTTGAGGAAGGCGCCGTGGTACCACGCGGCGACGCGCAGGATGTCGGGGTCGTGCGCGGAGGAAGCGATTTCGTCGATATGGGTCAGCGTGTTCATGAGCCGACGCACGTTGTGCAACTGACGGTTGGGTGCGTTCCAGCGCTGCATGAGGTCTGCGCCCTCATGTTCAAGGTCTGTCTCGGTCGCGGTCGCGCCGATCTGCTGCATGGCGTCGACGAACGACGTCAGCAGCCACTGAGGTGCTTGTGCACCCATGGGCCACTCTCCTAGTTGAGGAATACCCGAGCCATGCTAGTGCGATTTTCCCTCGCGGTCACGTTCGCTGGTAAGAAAACGAGCACAAATTTTAAGGTTTATTGGCAACTGTCGGGCTAAAAAAGGTGAAAAACGCGCGGAAAGCGGGCGCTTGCCTGCCGGTTCGTTACGTCTTTCACGTCATCGGCAGCTCGATGCGCACGGTCAGGCCGCCGCCCTTGGTCTTCGTGAGCGAGGCATTTCCGCGATGTGCGGCCAAAATTCCGGAGACGATGGCCAGGCCGAGGCCCGATCCGCCGGACCTGCGGTTGCGCGAGGTGTCGGCGCGGTAGAAGCGTTCGAAGACGCGTCCGCGGTCGGTTTCGTCGATGCCGGGCCCGTGGTCGCGCAGCTCGACGATGGCGGTGTCGCCGCTGCGGCCGAGCGCGATTTCGACGGGGGATCCGTCGGGGGTGTAGCGCACGATGTTACCGATGAGGTTGGTAAAGACCTGGGAGATGCGGTCGCGGTCGGCGGGTACGATGAGGGTCATGGGGGGAGTGCGCCCGCTGATACCGGTCAGGCCGACGGTACGCGTGGGGTCGAGCGCCTGCAGGTCGAAGACGGCGTTGTCTGCCAGCTTGACCAGGTCGATCTCGGTGATGTCGAGGGGACGGCCTTCGTCGAGGCGGGCCAGGGTGAGCAGGTCCTCGACGAGCGTGGCCATGCGTGAGGATTCGGAAGCGATGCGCCCCATGACTTCTTCGATGCGCTCGGCGGGCACGCCGCCCATGGCGTAGAGCTCGCAGTATCCGGAGATCGCCGCGAGAGGGGTGCGCAGCTCGTGGGAGGCGTCGGAGACGAATCGCTTGATCTTTTGTTCCGAGGCCTGGCGGGCTTCGAAGGATTGCTCGACCTGGGTGAGCATCGAGTTCAGCGAGAGCGACAGGGAGCCGACCTCGGTGGTCGGGGGGTGTGGTGTGACGCGCTTCGTGAGGTCGCCCGCGGCGATCTTTCCGGCCGTGGATTCGATGGAGCGCAGGGGGAGGAGGGCTCGGCGCACGAGGAAGCGGGCCGCCCAGGCTCCGATGACGACGATGATGGAGCCGGCGACCGCGAAGTACGAGGCCGTGGTGCGCAGGGTGTGTTGGACGTCAGCCAGGGGCAGGGCGATCGTCATGTAGCCGGAGAATGTCCCGGTGTTTTGGTCGTACACGGGCACGACGAGTGCGCGCCAGCCCAGGCCCATCTTCGAGGAGGAGACGGTCACGGGCAGTGTGCGGAAGGAGGAGACCGGTGCGGAGGAGGTGTCGACCAGGTCGGGCAGGAGCGGCGTGCCCGAGGCCTTGAGCGTGTCCTCGGAGTAGAGGTAGCGGTCTTGGCCGTTGGCGTCGCGGATGTGGACGTAGTACAGGGTGGGGATGCCGCCCTGGCCGTCGGCGGCGAAGGTCGCGGAGGACGCGGAGATCTGGATCGTGTGCGCGGTCGCGATCAGCTGGTCGTCGATCTGCGAGGTCAGGTGGCGCTGCAAGAGGCCAATCATGACGGTGCCGGACAATGAGAGTCCGACAGCAAGCAGGAACGTGATGAGCGTAACGAGCTGTGAGGCGAGGGGTTTGGTGTCCCACCAGGCCTCGACACGTTGAGCCAGACTGGGGTGCACGTTACTCCTCGGCGCGCAGGATGTAGCCGACGCCCCGCTTGGTGGGGATGAGTTCGCCGGAGGCGCCCTCGACGGCGAGCTTGCGTCGCAGGTAGGAGATGTAGGACTCGACGATGGCGACCTCGCCGTCCCAGTCGTATTCCCACACGTGGTCGAGGATCTGCATCTTGGACACGACGCGTCCCGCGTTGATGACGAGGTAGCGCAGGAGCTTGAACTCGGTGGGGGACAGGTCGATTTGGATGCCGGCGCGCGTGACTTCGTGCGCGTCCTCGTCGATGACCAGGTCGCCGACGCGCAGGAAGGCATCATCTTCTTCGGAGCCCATGGCGCGGCGCAGGATGGCGCGGATGCGGGCGACGACCTCTTCGAGTCCGAAGGGCTTGGTGACGTAGTCGTCGCCGCCGACGGTCAGGCCCTGGATCTTGTCGCGCATGTCGTCGCGCGCGGTGAGGAAGAGGACGGGGGTGGTGATGCCGGCGTCGCGCAGGCGGCGGGTGACGGTGAAGCCGTCCATGTCGGGGAGCATGACGTCGAGGACGATGAGGTCGGGGCGCGAGGCCTGTGCTTCGTGGAATGCGCCGCTGCCGTCTTCGGCGGTGACGACGTCGAAGCCTGCGAAACGCAGGGAGGAGGCGAGGAGGTCGCGGATGTTGGGTTCGTCGTCAACGACGAGCAGTTTTGCCTCTGTTCCGGTGGTGCTCATGGTTGTAGTGTCCCGGACGAGCCTGGGTGTTTCCTGATAGTTGGGTGTGAATGATGGGAGGTTGGGTGTTTGCTTGGTCACAGGCTTGGTGGAGGCTCATTCCTGCCAACAAGAAAAAGCGCGGATAGGTTATGCAAGAATTGAAACATGTCATCTCGAAGCACAGTGGACATCCTTTCCCCCGAGGGTGTCGAATTTCAACATGTCTCCCCCAAGCTCGCGGCCTTGCGCCTCGGCAATGCGTTTGCCCTGTGTGGCGCCCTGTGCGGTGCGATCTCGGGCCTCGTCCTCATCGTCGACATCCCCGCGCTGTGGTGGCTCATGCTCATCCCCGCGTTCATCGCCCTGTTCTGCCTGTGGCTGATCCCCGCCCAGGTGCGAGCCCTGCGCTACGCCCTGGCCGATACTGACTTCGTGATCCGCCGAGGCGTCATCAACCGCAAGCTGACGACGGTTCCCTACGGCCGTATCCAGTATGTCGACATCTACCAGGGCCCCGTCCTGCGCTTCATGGGAATCGCGACCATCAAACTCTCGACCGCGAGCGCGCACACCGACGCGAAGCTTGAGGGCGTGCCGGTCGACGAGGCGGCCCGCCTGCGTGACGTGCTGGCCCAGCGTGGTTCCGCGGAGTTGATGGGCCTATGAGCAAGGACCTGTCCGCGCACGGGATTTCCCCCGAGGACTGGCACTATCTCCATCCGCTGACCTATGCGCGGCGCGTGGTGGGCTCGGTCGTCGGTGCCGTGGGTCTGGCGACTGTGGCCAATGCCTCGGTGATCGGCTCCTGGCTGGCCGGCGATGAGGTTGCCTCGGAGTTCAATATTGGGGCTATCTTCCTGGGCCTCGCGGCGGTCGCTGTGATCGTCGCTGCAGTGTGGTGCCTGTATTGCTACCTGTCGTGGAAGATGACGCGCTATGCGGTGACCTCGACCGCCGTGTGGTATCGCGCCGGTATTCTCAAGCGCACCCAGCGCCACGCGCGCCTGTCGCGCATCCAGGCCGTCAATGTGTCGTATTCGCTGCTTGGTCGCCTCATCGGCCTCGGCTTTCTTGATATTGAGGTCGCCGGCGGGGCGGATTCGAGCATCAAGCTGGGCCTGCTGCGTGCCCGCCGCCTGGAGGAGCTGCGTGCCCTCCTGCTCGCCCTGGCCTCGGGTGCGATTGACGAGGTCGTGGATCCTTCTGCCGATGCCGTGGCCTCGACCGTGGGCCACCGAAGCGGCGCCTCGCCGCTGGAAGCCCCCGAGCGTCGCGTCTTCAAGGTTGGTTTTGTCAAGCTGCTGGCCTCCATGCTGGCGACTTTCGACAACGCCGTGGCCCTGTTCTTCGGCGTCTTCCTCCTGGGCCTCAACGGCTTCCTGGTCGGAGTCGTGGGCGTGACCTCGCTCATGAGCTTCTTCGGTATTCTCGCCGGATCGTTCAGCCTCCTGAAGGCCGTCTGGGACCGCTTCGACCGTGAGTTCGGCTTCACGGCCTCGATCGCGGCCGACGGCGTGCATATCAAGCGAGGCCTGACGGCGCGTCGTCACGTGACGATCCCTCCGGGGCGCATCCATGCACTGGAGGTCACCCAGCCTCTTATCTGGCGCATCTTCGGCTGGTATCGTGTCGAGATCACGCAGGCGGGCAACGCCAAGACGACCAACGATGAGTCGAACAACAAGGATCGCATGCGGGTGGACGTCGCCTCCGACGTTGTGCTGCCCGTCGGAAGCCTCGCCGAGGTCCGCCAGGCCATCGCGATTGCGATCCCCGACCTGGGGGTTGACGATCCCGAGGGCTTCCTGACGTCGCTGCGTGCGGGCACGCGCGAGGACCGCTGGATGACCCCGATTCCGTCCAGCGCGCGCATCCTGGACCCCATCGTCTACAGCCGCCGCGCCTTCAGCGTGACCGACGCTGTGTTCGCGATTCGCGACGGTTTCTTCAACCTGCGGTTCTCGATCATCCCGCTCACGCGCATCCAGTCCGTGTCGCTGCGCCAGGGCCCCATCCAGCGTTGGCGCCGTGTCGCCACCGTGCGTGCTGAACTGGTGCCCGGCCGGGTTGCCTCCACGGCCGAGCACGTCGAGGATGGCCGCTCACTGCGCCTGTTCACGCAGCTGTCCGAGGCCTCGAAGATTCGACGCGAGGCCGAGGCCCCCGAGCGATGGCTCTCGCGCGTCACCGAGATTGTCGAGGCGACCTCTCGGCCGACGGCGAGCGGCGAGTGAGGCGCGGATCGGCGACAATGACACCATGAATACCCCCGGACGCCTCGGCATCGGCATCATCGGCATGGGCCACGTCGGCCCCGTCATCGGCTCAGCCCTGCGCGCCGTCGGACATCAGATTGTCGCCGTCTGCGCGTCGTCGGACGCCTCGCGCGAGCGGGCCGACGCGATGCTGCCCGGGGTGCCCCTCGCTTCCCCAGAGGAGGTGGTCCGACGCTCCGAGGTCGTTATCCTGGCTGTCCCCGATGACCAGATCGGCCCTCTCGCCTCCGGGCTGGCCGACCTCGGCGCCTGGCAGAGTGGCCACATCGTCATCCACCTGTCGGGGGCCTCGGGCGTCGGGCTGCTCAGCGCGGCCGCGGGCGCCGGGGCGATTCCCCTGGCCATCCACCCGGCCATGACCTTCACAGGCACCAGCGTGGACGTCGCGCGCCTAGTCGGCACGCCCTTCGCGGTCACGGCAGCCGCCCCCTTCCTGCCGATCGCGCAGGCCCTCGTCGTCGAAATGGGCGGCGAACCCGTCGTCGTCGCCGAAGAGGACCGTGCCCTCTACCACGCGGGCCTGGCCCACGGCGCCAACTTCATCGCCGGAATCACCGTGCAGACCATGCGGATCCTGACCGAAGCGGGCATCTCCGACCCCGCCCTGTACGCCCGCCCCCTCCTGGAGGCCGCCCTCGACCGGGCCCTCACCGAAGGAACCGCCGGCATTTCCGGACCCGCCGCCCGAGGCGACGCCGGAACAATCGCCGCGCACGCCCGCTGCCTGAGTGCCCGCGACGCGCTCGCGGGGGAGCGCGACACCTACGCCGACATGACTCGGGCCCTGACCCGGCTGCTGCGCGAGGCTCGCCTCCTCGACGAACGCGCCGCGACCACCGTCGAAGCCGCCCTCCTCGACCCTGGCGCGTAACCTCCCCCTGTGGGAACGATCCCGCGCGACTGCGCCCCGGCCTCGTCGATTGGCGTCAGGCGTGAGGATAGCGACTCTATTTCGCACCGAAGGGTCACGATTTGCAAGAATAGAAACATGACCCATCGTCCCATCCTCACCCACACGCGCGCCGAGCTGGCCGACGCCCTGACGCGTCTGCCCGGCACCAAGGCCCTCGTCATGACCATGGGCGCCCTGCACAACGGGCACCTGCAGCTCGTGCGCGAAGCCCGCGAACTGGCCGATCACGTGATCGTCACGATCTTCGTCAACCCGACGCAGTTCGCGCCCGGCGAGGACTTCGATGCCTACCCGCGCACCCTGGACGCGGACATGGACGCGCTCGAGACGGTGGGGGCGGACCTCGTGTGGGCGCCCGCGCCCCAGGACGTGTACCCCACGCCCGCGACCGTCACCATCGACCCGGGTCCCATCGCGCGCGTCCTCGAAGGCAAGACGCGTCCCACGCACTTCGCGGGCGTCGCACTCGTGTGCACCAAGGTCGTCAACCTCGTGCGCCCGGACGTGGCCCTGTACGGCCAGAAGGACGCCCAGCAGCTGGCCGTCCTGCGCACCGTTTTCTCACAGCTGGACATCCCCGTGCGCGTTCACCCCGTGCCGATCGTGCGCGCCGAGGACGGCGTCGCCCTGTCCAGCCGCAACCAGTACCTGAGCGACGACGAGCGCATCCGCGCCCGTGCCCTCTCGCGCGCGCTTCGTCGCGGCGCCGAGGCCGCCGAGGCCGGGGCCAGGCCCGCGCAGATCGTCGCCGAGTGCCGCTCGGTGATTGACGCCGAGGGCGGCATCGACCTGGACTACATCGCGCTCGTGGACGCGGGCACCTTCGAGATCCTGGCCGGCACCGAGTCCGTGCCCGTCGGAGAAGGCGCGGCCGCGCCCACGATCCTGTCCGACGGCTCGCGCGAGGGACGCATCCTCATCGCCGCCAAGGTGGGCACGACGCGCCTCATCGACAACATGGAGGTGCCGCTGCGCGACGCCTCCGGTCCTGACGCTCGCCTTGCTGAGCGCGCGGGAGACCTCGCATGATGGAAATGACCCGCGAGATGGCGATCGGTAAGATCCATCGAGCCGTCGTCACCGGCGCCGACCTGCACTACGTCGGCTCGATCACCGTGGACGAGGACCTGCTGGACGCCGCGAACATCGTGCCCGGGCAGAAGGTCGACATCGTCGACGTCAACAACGGCGAGCGACTCTCGACCTACACGATCGCGGGCGAGCGAGGCAGCGGCACGATCCAGCTCAACGGCGCGGCCGCCCACAAGGTGAGTGTCGGTGACCTCGTCATTATCATGGCCTACGCCCAGGTGCCCGAATCCCTCGTGCGCCAGGTCACGCCCGCCGTCGTCTTCGTCGACGAGGCCAACCGGATCGTCTGCGCCGGCGATCACGCGGGCACCGTCCCCGAGGACAGTCCGCGCGCCCGCGAGCTGGGCCTGAAGAGCTCCGGTGTCTAACCAACGCGTGACAGCACGGCGAAGCGCCCACTGGTGACAGTGGGTGCTTCGCGTATCTGGGGCGCTTTCTGCTCCTGAATGTCGATGCAGTACGGATCGTGGGGACCCGCGACGCCGTGAGTCGCGCTCATGAGAGCGCGGCAACCCGATAGGCGGGAACGCCTGATAGGTGGGTGCCTGGGCCCCTTCATGCGCACGTTAACCCGATAGGTGGCAGTGTGGGCGGGGTCGCCCACGCTCCACCTATAGGGCCCAGCTGCGCAGAGAGGGGTTACCACTGCCACCAGTGGGGCCCAGCTGCCGTGAAGAGGTGACACCAGAGCCGAGGGAGGCACAACATGCGCACCTTTACGTCCGAAACGCGCGCTACAATGCAGCCAAAACATGCGCTAATGTTCGTCCAAAACATGCGATGAAATGTGGCCAAAACATGCGCTACAACAGCTTTATATGCTACTTTTTCCTTGAAAGAGAGGGAAAATGTACCGGTCGCGTATTCTTGATCGCAGCGTCGAATCTGCATTGCGAGCCTCGGGTGGTGTGCTGATCGATGGTGTCCGTGCGTCCGGCAAGACACAGACGGGGCGCCACCACGCCGCATCGGTCGTGATCCTCGATGATGGTTCGCCTAGTGTTGCAGCTGCTCTCCAGGTGGATCCGCGCTTGCTGCTCGAGGGCGAGACGCCGCGCCTCGTTGATGAGTGGCAGCTGGCGCCCGAGCTGTGGAATACGGCCAGGCATGAGATTGATCGGCGTGGTATGAAGGGGCAGTTCATCTTCACCGGGTCATCGGTTCCCGCTCAGGATGCGATGCGACACTCTGGTGCACATAGATTCGTGCGTCTGCGGATGCGCCCTATGACTCTCGAAGAGCGTGGGCTAGGAGTTGGAACCGTCTCGCTCGGGGGACTCTTTGACGGTGATCTGCCAACCCCTGCTCTCACCTCGCCGATGGACGTTCCCACAATGCTCTCTGCCCTCGTGCATGGAGGGTGGCCCGCAGACCTTGATGTGGCAGAGAAGGACGCCCAGCGTAATCTGCGCGCGTACCTTGAGGATGTTGCTGTCAGTGACATTGCGCGCCTGGATGATGAACCTCGTCGTAACCCACGAACAGTGACAGCCTTGCTGCGCTCGCTGGCGCGCAACCTGTCGTCCGAGCTGAAGCTGACAACGATCGCGGCGGATATGCGAGGCGTGGGTGATATTCAGCCGCGTACCGTGAGCGGGTACATCGGTTCGTTGGAACGTATCTTCCTTGTCGAGGAACAAGACGCGTGGTCTCCGCAGATACACTCGAAGACTGCTATTCGCTCCGCCTCAAAGGTTCACTTTGTCGATCCGGCGCTGGCTGCTGCGGCCTTGGGAGCATCCTCGCGTCAGCTGCTCGCGGACTTGAACACGGCGGGACTCTGGTTCGAATCGATGGTTGTCCAGCACCTGCGCACCTACATGCAGGAGCTTGGGGGGCATGTTATGTACTACCGAGATAAGGCGGGACGCGAGGTCGATGTGGTTGTCGAGCTCCCTGACGGTCGATGGGGAGTGATTGAGGTAAAGCTCGGACAACCCGCGATACCTGCTGGAGCCAAGAGTCTGATGCGATTCCTTGAGGTGGTTGACGATGAGCGCATGGGGGCGCCTTCCTTCGCTGCTGTCGTGACGGCTGATGGTCCAACGATGACGCTCGAGCGTGGGGTTACCACGTTCTCACTGGCCGCTCTCACCGCCTAATGAACGAACGTCGGGGAGTCCCACTGGCAGCGCGAGGAGGAAACGGGCCGGACACTTCGTGATCTGCCCAACCGGGCCACTGCCTCGTCGCCTCCTCAGAACCCGCTACGATAGGCGCATGACCGATTCTTCTTCTATGCCCACGCAAGCCCCCGCCGACGACACCCCCGAGCAGGTCAAGGTCCGCGCGGCGAAGCGCGAGCGCCTCATGGAGGCAGGCATCCCCGCCTACCCTGTTCTCCTGCCCATCACGACGACCATCAAGAAGGTGCGCGAGCAGTACTCCCACCTTCAGCCCGGTGAAGAGACCGAGGACTACGTGGGCCTGGCTGGCCGCGTCGTCCTTGCTCGCAACGGCGGCAAGCTCTGCTTCGCGACCCTCATGGACGGCGAAGGCAACAAGATCCAGGTTATGCTCTCCGCCGCCTCCGTCGGTGCCGAGTCCCTGGCCGCCTACAAGAACGACGTCGACCTGGGCGACCACCTCTTCGTCCACGGCCGCGTGATCTCCTCGCGCCGCGGCGAGCTCTCGATCTTCGCGGCCCCCGCCGAGGTCACCCCCGAGGCTCAGGCCGCCTACGAGGCCGCCTCCGCCGCCCTTCCCGCCCCCGACGCGTCGTGGGCCATCGCCTCCAAGGCGCTGCGCCCCCTGCCCAAGACGTGGACCACCGAGGACGGCGAAGAGGTCACCCTGTCCGAGGACCAGCGCATCCGCCGCCGCGAGCTTGACCTGATCACGCGCCCCGCCGCGCGCGACATGGTCCGCATCCGCGCGGCCGTCAACCGCTCGATTCGCGAGAACTTCTTCCGCCGCGACTACATCGAGCTCGAGACGCCGATGCTGCAGATGATTCACGGCGGTGCGGCTGCCCGCCCCTTCATCACGCACATGAACGCGCTCGACACCGATCTGTACCTGCGTATCGCCACGGAGATCTACCTCAAGCGCGCGGTCGTCGGCGGCGTGGACCGCGTCTTCGAGATGAACCGCAACTTCCGCAACGAGGGCATGGACTCCTCGCACAGCCCCGAGTTCACCTCCCTGGAGGCCTACGAGGCCTACTCGGACTACAACGGCATGGCCGACCTGACGCGCGACCTCATCCAGCAGGCTGCCCGCGACGCCTTCGACCTGTCCGAGGGTGAGGAAATCGTGCGCCTGGCCGATGGCACCGAGTACGACCTGTCGGGCGAGTGGGACCGCATCGACCTGTACGGTTCTACCTCCGAGGCCCTGGGCGAGGAGATCACGGTGGAGACGCCGCGCGAGACTCTCGTCAAGTACGCGGAGCGCGTTGGCCTGGAGGTCGACGACTACGCGGTTTCCGGCAAGATCGTTGAGGACATCTTCGAGGAGCTCGTCGGCTCTAAGCTGTGGGCCCCGACCTTCGTCTATGACTTCCCGGAGGATACCTCCCCGCTGACCCGCTACCACCGCTCGCGCCCCGGCCTCACTGAGAAGTGGGACCTGTACGTGCGCGGCTTCGAGACGGGCACCGCCTACTCCGAGCTGGCCGACCCGGTCGTCCAGCGCGAGCGCTTCGAGGCGCAGGCCCTCGCGGCTGCCAACGGCGACCCCGAGGCCATGGTCATGGACGAGGACTTCCTCGTCGCCATGGAGCAGGGCTTCCCGCCGTGCGGCGGCATGGGCATGGGCATCGACCGTCTGCTCATGGTCCTCACCGGCCAGGGCATCCGCGAGACGATTCCGTTCCCGCTGGTCAAGCGCCTGGGCTGATCTGAGCCGGCTAAAGGGCCCTGGCCTCGTTCTCATCATGGACGAGGCCGGGGCCCTTTCTTCTGCGTGGGCGTCCCCTCGGTCAGATGTAGGAACGTCGGGGCGACATGCGCGTGTGAACGAGGTCGAGGAGCTCGTGCGCGGCCCCGTCGTCGAGGACGAGGTCGGTGGCGACCCCCGCACGCAGCGCGCCGAGGAGCGGCAGCGCCTTCGAAGCGCCGGACACGACGCAGAGGCGGCGCGGGATCTTCTTGAGAGTGGCCGGGCTAGGGCCGGAAGCGCGCTCGTTGAGGTGCATGTTCGTGGAGCCGTCCTCGCGGATGAGGACGGTGCACACGTCGCCGACGACCCCGTCGTTCTGTGCCGCCGCGATCTCGTTGGGGTCGAGGAATCCGCCCGAGTAGACGTGGGAGGGCAGGCGTGCCGACATGGAGCCGACGCCGAAGAGGGCGACGTCCGCGCTGGCGATCGTGTTGAGGACCGACTGAACGGAGCGTTCGCGCCAGAGCGCATCTTTAGTATCCGCGTAGTCGAAGAATGCGGGCACGGGGAAGTTGACGATGCGTCCGCCGATCGCCTTCGCGGCGCGGGCGATGATGGCCTCGGCGTAGGGCATGCCCGACTCGGTGGCGGTGGCCGCACCGTTGAGCTGGACGACGGTGGAACCCGCAAAAGACACGTGGGGCATGGCCCGCGTCACTTCTGCGGTGGTATTTCCCCAGGCGATGCCGAGGGTGACGCCGGGGAAGAGCATATCGATAAGGTGTTCCGCCGCGACGAGCGCAACGTTGTGTAGGCGGTTGACCTCGGTGTGGACGTCGTGGACGGGAACGACGGAGACCTGGACGCCGAAGAGGTCGGCGATTTGTCCTGCGAGGGTGCCCTTGAGGCCGGGGGAGGCGGACACGGAGATGCGCACCAGGCCGACCTCTCGCGCGTGGGCGAGAAGTCGCGAGACCGAGGAGCGTGAAATCTGCAGGTGGCGGGCGATTGTCTCCATCGTCTGCCCCTGCAGGTAGTACATTGAGGCCGCCTCGTGCGCCTGTTCGTCACGTATTGTCACGTTTTCTAGTGTGCCATGCACAAGCGTGCAGATGTGTGATTTTGAGTATTCATCCGTGTCGCGATGAAGCTAGATTTAGTGCGACAGATGGTCAGGGTCACATATTGGGTATTGAACGAACGTGCATTCAGTTTGGGCTAACGTGCATGTAGTGCAATACTTGGTGTGATCCGTCAACAATAACCGCGTGGATACTGTTCGATGGCACACAGTTATCGGCGGAATACCACCGTGACCCGACGTGAAGGCGCGTCGGAGAAAGATAGGAAACATGCTCTCAACACTGTTCCCGGCAGCCGCAGAAACGGCTGTCCCTACCGTGAGCCAGATTTTCATGTCTGAGTTCCTCGGCACAGCCGTGCTGCTGCTCCTCGGTGGCGGCGTCGTCGCCACGAACCTGCTGCCCAAGTCCAAGGGCAAGGGCGGCGGCTGGCTGCTCATCAACTGGGGATGGGGCCTCGCGGTCTTCGCAGGCGTCTACGTCGCGTTCCGAACCGGCGGCCACCTCAACCCCGCCGTCACGATTGCCAAGGTCGTCGCCCACGTGTTCGACCCCAGCGTCACCCTGGCGGGCAGCATCCCCGTCACCGGCGTCAACGTTGCCGTCTACATCGTTGCCCAGTTCCTCGGTGCCTTCGTCGGTGCCGTCCTGTGCTGGCTCACCTTCAAGCAGCACTTCGATGAGGACTGCGACCCCGCCCTCAAGCTGGGCGTCTTCTCCACCGGCCCCGAGATCCGTTCCTACGGCTGGAACTGCCTCACTGAGGCCATCGGCACCGCCGTCCTGATCCTGTGGATCTTCGTCTCCGGCTACACCGAGACCCACGTCGGCCCCCTCGGCGTCGCGCTGATTATCGTTGTCATCGGTAACTCGCTCGGTGGCCCCACCGGATACGCCATCAACCCGGCCCGTGACCTCGGCCCCCGTATCGCCCACGCGATCCTGCCGATCAAGGGCAAGGGCGGCTCCGACTGGGGTTACTCCTGGGTTCCCGTCGTCGGCCCGATCATCGGCGCCGTCGTCGGCACCGTTCTCTACTACCTCATTCTCGCCTGAGGATGAGTGCGCGGGCGAGGCCACGGTGGCCTCGCCCGCGTGATCCCCAGCTCTGGGGAATAACAAGTTCGCAGGGGCGTTGATGCCCCTCAAGCCGCGCAGGTGGCCCGGCGCGGCACACACAACGACGTGATAACGCCTCCGAAAGGACACTCATGACCCCCACCGAAAAGTTCGTTCTCGCCATCGATCAGGGCACGACCTCGACCCGCGCGATCATCTTCAACCACTCCGGCGAGATCGTCTCCGTCGGACAGAAGGAATTCACCCAGATCTTCCCGAACCCGGGCTGGGTGGAGCACAACCCCATCGAAATCTGGGAGACCACCCGCACCGTCGTCGCCGAGGCCCTGCAGAAGGCGGAGATCAACCGCCACAGCCTCGCCGCCGTCGGTATCACCAATCAGCGTGAGACCACGGTCGTGTGGGACAAGAACACCGGCGAGCCCGTCTACAACGCGATCGTCTGGCAGGACATGCGTACCTCCGACATCGTCAAGGAACTCGAGGGCGACGAGGGCCCGGACCGCTTCCGCCAGATCTGTGGCCTCGGTCTGTCCCCCTACTTCTCCGGCTCCAAGATCAAGTGGATCCTCGACAACGTCGAGGGCGCCCGCGAGCGCGCCGAGGCCGGCGACCTGCTCTTCGGCAACACCGACTGCTGGGTCCTGTGGAACCTGACGGGCGGCATCAACGGCGGCGTGCACTGCACCGACGTCACCAACGCCTCGCGCACCATGCTCATGGATATCCGCACGCTGCAGTGGCGCGAGGATGTCTGCGAGATCTTCGGCATCCCGATGTCGATGCTCCCCGAGATCAAGTCCTCCTCCGAGATCTACGGCTACGGCCGCAAGAACGGTCTGCTCGTCGATACCCCGATCGCCGGTATCCTCGGCGACCAGCAGGCCGCGACCTTTGGCCAGGCCTGCTTCGAGAAGGGCATGGCGAAGAACACCTACGGTACGGGCTGCTTCATGCTCATGAACACCGGCACCGAGCCCGTCTTCTCCGACAACGGCCTGCTTACCACCGTGGCCTACAAGATCGGCGATCAGCCGGCCGTCTACGCCCTCGAGGGCTCGATCGCCGTCGCCGGTTCGCTCGTGCAGTGGCTGCGCGACAACCTGGGCATGATCGTCAAGTCCTCGGACATCGGCGAGCTGGCCAGCACGGTCGAGGACAACGGTGGCGTCTACTTCGTCCCCGCGTTCTCCGGCCTGTTCGCCCCCTACTGGCGTTCGGACGCCCGCGGCGCGATCGTGGGCCTGACCCGCTACGTCAACAAGGGTCACATCGCCCGCGCTGTTGAGGAGTCGACCGCGTTCCAGAGCGCCGAGGTCCTCGACGCGATGAACGCCGACTCCGGCGTTCCGCTCAAGGAGCTCAAGGTTGACGGCGGCATGACGCACGACGACCTGGTCATGCAGTTCCAGGCCGACCTGTGCGGCGTTGATGTCGTTCGCCCGAAGGTCATCGAGACGACCGCCCTGGGTGCCGCCTACGCGGCTGGCATGGCGGTTGGCTACTGGGAGAGCACCGACGACGTCGTTGCCAACTGGCAGGAAGGCAAGCGCTGGACGCCCACCATGGAGCCCGCCGAGCGTGACCGCACCTACCGCCTGTGGAAGAAGGCCGTCACCCGCACCCTGGACTGGGTGGACGAAGACGTGAAGTGATCGCGTTCCTGACGGAGGGACGAGGCCGGGGCTGCGCGAGCGGTCCCGGCCTCGCCGTGTGCGGCGCGGGGTAAGGGACTAGAAGGACTCGGTGTGGACATGCCCGCCTGCGTCGCGGATGAGGCGGGTGACGTCGGCGACCATGAGGGGTGAGCCGCACACGTAGTAGTCGGCGCGGGTGTCGATGCCGTGGGCGCGCAGGTAGTGGGTGACGCGACCGTGGAAGGTTCCGGGTGTATTCTCGCGGCTCACGCAGTGGATGACGCGCGGGAGGGGAGTATCCAGACGCGTTGTCGGGTCCTCGCTCGTGGTGGCCAATCCGAGGAGGAGGACGTCGTCTGCTCGTACGCCCTGCTCGAATTCCGCGAGGAACGGTGCGATACCCGTTCCAGTGGCAATGAAAATGCGTCGTCGGCGGGGAGTGTCGTCCGGGTGGGTGTCGCCGGTTGCCGCGTCGTGGAGGAAGTGTCCGTAGGGGAGTTCGAGGGTGACCTGGTCCCCGGGTGTGGCGTGGGTGGCCCACGCCGCGCCGTGTCCGCGCGTGCGCGTGTCCACGAGGAGCCTGACGAAGCGCCCGGAGGGTGTCGCGAGGGAGTAGGGGCGCCACTGGTAGGGGGCGACCCGCACGAGCGCGTACTGGCCCGGCTCCCATGTCGCGCGCGTGGGGAGTTGGAGCGTGATATCGCGGATGGTGGGCGTTATCCAGCTGGCGCGCTCCACTGTCGCCGTGTATCTGCCTGCCCCGGCGTCGCCGCGCGGTTGCGGGGTTGGGGTGCGCGGAGCACGGTCCCCGGTGGGTGCGGTTCTCAGCGCCCGGTTGATGCGCGGGTATCCCGCGGGTCCCAGGGCCTTGCAGGCGGCGGAGAGTCCTGCCATGGCGGCCCCGACGATGCCGGGCATTCCCGCGTCTTGTCCCGTGAGGATGAGGTTGGTGATGGGGGTCGAGGGCGTGCCGAGGTCTGCGTGGAATCGTTCGGGCGTGAGGGGTAGCCCGTAGAAACAGCCGCGGGCGTGGGACGTGTAGTGTTCGACCGTGAGCGGGGTGCCCACCTCGACGTATCGGACGGCGTCTGTCAGGCCGGGCACGGCGCTCTCGGCGAGGTCGATGAGTGCGCGTGCCATGGATGACGTGAGGGCCTCGTAGTCCCGGCCTCGGTGCTTCGGCCGCGTTCCCTCCCAGCGTTCGAAGGCCTCGGGCGTGACGAACGAGATGATCTCCGCTGTCGCGTGCGCTTCCCCGGACTTGATGCCCGGGAAGGAGATGAACGCCGAGCGCGGGTGCCCGTCGAGGAGGTCGGCGGTCATACGGGCCGGGTCGGCGAGGCCCGTGTCCGTGTTGATCCAGATGTTCGCCCCGGTCACGCCCTCCGGGTAGTGGTCGAGTGTGAGGTAGACGGTGACGGCGGAGCCGCCGTGGCCGAGGTCGGCGACCTGTTCGCGCACGCGCGCGGTCATCCCTCCGGTTGGCCCGGTTGTGGGGAGCAAGCGCTGGTAGGTTTCGCGGGCGCCGATGCCGGAGATGATGATCGGCGCTCGCTCCTCGTAGGAGACGGGTTGGGCGCCGGAGTGGTCGGTGACGCGCACGCCGACGGCGGCCCCGTCCTCGACGAGGATCTCTTCGACGTGTTGCCCGAGGCGGATGCGTCCGCCGGCGCTCGTGATTCCCTTCTCGATCATGCGCGCGATCTGTGAGCTTCCGCCGCGGGGAAACCATGCGCCGTTCATGTAGTGTCCGACGATCATGGCGTGGGCGACGAAGGCGCTGCGCGCGGGTTCGACGCCGTAGTCGCCCCAATGAGTGGTCAGGAGGGCGCGAAGCGCGGGGTCGCGGAATCTGCGTTCCATGTAGTGCTGCGTCCGCTCGAGCGCGTGGCCTGCGAGCGCGCGTTGGGCGAGGCGGACGGCGGGGGCGGCGCGCGGGGGCACCATCTCGCGGGCGTAGTGCAGTGACATCCAGGAATAGGCGCGCTTCACGTCCCTGCAGTAGCGGCGAATGGCTGTCTTTTCGTGGGGGAACAGGGAGGTGAGGAGGCGTTGGTACTCGTCGGCGCCGGCGGGAATTGTGACGTCGAGGCCGTGGCCGGGCAGGTAGAAACGGTCGTAGCCCGTCGGCATGCGCGTCCATGACAAGGCTCCGCCGGTGAGGTAGTCCAGCAGCTGGCGTGGGCGCGAACCGGGTTCCATGTCTCCCACGTAGTGCAGGCCCACATCCCATGATGCTCCCATTGCGCGGAAGGAGTGCGTGAGTCCGCCTGGGGTGGAGTGTTTCTCAAGGACGAGAACGCGCAATCCGGCGGTTTGTGCGAGTAGGCCGGCCGTCGTGAGTGAGCCGATTCCGGAGCCAATGATGAGTGCGTCGTACATGGGGTCCCCAAAACTAGACAGTGTCTAATTATGGGACCATGCCCATCTAGACACTGTCAAGTCGGGGTTGTCTCTCGGTTACACTGTCATCATGACGCGCTCTACCGATCCCGAAGGCCTGCGCGAAGCGATCCTCGCCATCAGTCGCAACCTGCTCAACGAGGGCGGCCCGGCCTCCCCGTCCATGCGTGAGGTTGCCCGCCGGGCGAGCTGCACACACCAGGCTCCATATCACTATTTCAAGGGACGAGAAGGGATTCTCGCCGCCCTCGCCGAGGAGGGGTACCTCGCCCTGGAAACGACGCTGCGCGAGGCGTGGCGGCGTAGCGCGGGCGCGTCGCCGGACGCGGTGACTCGCACCGCGGGACACGCCTACCTGACGTGGGCGCTGGCCAACCCCGACCTGGTCGTCGAGCGCCTCCGGGACACCCGCCTGGCCGCCCAGGCGCTGCAGACCCTGGAGCACATGCCCACCGTCCCCGAGCAGATCCTGCCGACCCTGGTGCAGATCGCCATCGGCCCCTCCACGGTCAACCGGCCCCTGGCGCGGCGGATCGTGGCCCGCCACGCGCGGGCCGGAGC
>ERZ1699249.1-NODE-1-length-56838-cov-9.266209_pt1 | contig 56838 bp, 62 predicted proteins | sample MGYA00581527_ERZ1699249 | MGnify/ENA primary metagenome ERZ1699249 (study PRJEB42319, sample SAMD00040308) | human oral metagenome | material: saliva | host: Homo sapiens | study: EMG produced TPA metagenomics assembly of PRJDB4115 data set (Metgenomic analysis of... | reverse complement strand
CTGGTTGCTGTTCGTCGTGTTGACCGTCACGCCGTCGGAGGCGTTGAAAGTCTTCACAACCTTGCCGTCGAGCACCAGAACGGTAGCGAGTTGACGACCCGTGTAGGAGGATCGGGGGTCCCCGAGCTCGAGCGGCCGTGAGAACTCCTCGACATCATCGACCTTCTTCGCCCACACGCCCAAGCTGCGGCTGACGACCCCTGTGGCCTGATTGCCGTGCCAGCCCGAGTTCGGAGCGGTGATGAATGCAGGGACGCCCTGGCTGCCGAACTGGCCGCCCTGGATTATGACGACCCAGTCATCGTGCGCGACGCCCTTCTCGCCCGAGGTGAGCAACGACACGGGGGCGGGCTGCCTCGCCGTGCCGCCGGTCACCTCGATCTGCTTGACCCATGTGGGCGCAGCCATCAGTTGCTCCTCCGAACGATCACCGTTCCGGGCTTCGTGCCCGCCGGAAGGTTCTCGGTCGGCCCGAGCACCAGCACTGTCGCACCCGTACCCGCTCCGCCGCCGCCGGGCTTGTTCTCCAGCGCGGTGATTCGTGTGGTGTGCTCCCTGACCGTGGTTTCAAGTGTCTCGACCTTGTCTCTCACTCCGCTCATCATAGCCTTGGTAGAGGCGAGCTCGGCCGTGGCCGCAGCTATCTTCATCTCAAGGCTGCTCTTGAGCTCGTTGAGCTTCTCCTCGGTGACCCCACCACCGGGCTGAGCCGGCGTGAGCAGGGGCTTCTCGACCGTGGTCTTGAGCAGGTCCATGGCGTAAGTGCCCTGAAGGTCCATGCAGGTGTACTTCACGGTCCAGTTCGGCCAGATCTCGATCATCGAGCCGTCCGAGGTCCACTCATCGCTCTTGCCCTGCTTCGGATCGCCCCTCTTGACGACCAGCGTGCTCGCTCGCTCCAGCTTCCCGTAGGTCTGCGGCAGCGTAGCGACGTGCGTCACGGTCGTTGCAGGCTTCGGCAGCGGCCGCCACTCGTCCCCCTTCTTCCGGAAGAACATCGTAGCTCCAACAACCCGGTACTGGTACTGCTCTGCGCCGACCTGGCCCTGAGCGATATCCACCCAGCCCGTGTCGCCCGCCTGCACGCCTCCGGCCTGGCCGCCGGGAGCCGCAGGCTTGTCCTCAAGAGCCTTCACCCGGGTCTTCAGGTCGGCGACGTCCGTCTTGTTGGCGCTGATGACGCTCCAGCGCCTCGCGTCGGCATCCGTGTTGTCCTTCAGGCCCTTCTCCAGCGCCTCCTTGGCCGCTGCCAGGTCGCCCTTGGAGGCGTACGCAGCAGCCGCGTCAGCAGCCTTCAGGAGCCCCTCCAGCGCCGCCTTGGGGGCATAGGCCGCAGCGGCGTCCGTGGCCTTCAGAAGGCCGTCCAGAGCGCTCTTGAGGGCGAACTTCGCGTTGACCTCCTGCTTGTACGCCTCGATCCGAGCCTCGATTCTTGCATCCGCAAGACCAGGCACCTCGTTCCGCAGCGTGTTCAGTGCCTGCGTCTGCTCGTCGTTGTCGATGAACCGGGCATCCGCCCCCTCAGCCGTGTAACTTGTGGCCTTCCCTACGAACTGCTTAGTCATTTCTCAGTCCTCCGGCGTGCCCTGCGGCACAGACTTGTCCTTGTACGTCACTGTTCCGTCGCCGTTGTCGATCATCTCGACCTCGTTGCCGTCCCCGCCACCCGGAGGCTGCGCCTTCAGCTCGTCGATCGCCCTCTTGTTGTCCGCGATCTCAGTCCTCAGCCCGTTCAAGGCCTGCGTGAGGTTCTCGACACGCGCCGTGAGCCCCGCAAGGTCCCCCGCAGGCGGTGTCGGGCCGGGCAGTGCCGGATCAGCGGCCCCCGCACCCCCTGCGGCGGGCCTCTGACGGGCGAACGGGTTGGCCAGCAAGCCATCTCCGTTCGTCAGGACGCTCGCGACGTCCACCACAGTGCCTTGTCGCAGTGCCAGGTCGCCCTGAAGCAGGTAGTCCCCGCTCGCGACGACGTCGATGTGCCACAACCACTGCCCCGCAGGCGTCACACCGGCCCCCGGGGCGATCAGATCGACGTAATTCTTGCCCGTAGCTGGGTCGTAGAGCGCCCCGGAGGGGTCCACCCCCACCTCGACCCTGCGCTCGATGTAGGCCGTGCCGTAGGAGACGACATAGGGCCCGTACGTGAAGACGACCGTGACGTCGCCGGCCGGGCGCATGTCGTCCGGAGTGAGAATCTGCCCCACGACCCTCGCATAGGGCGCCTGGGGCGGCTCAGTGCCTAGCATCGCAGACTCCTGAAGTCAAGATGGTATTACTCACTCGCAGTCTATCGCCCCGCCCCTGTCGATCGGGTTATACTGGAGCCGTCCAAGCAACCGAGAGGAACCAGCATGCAATCCGTTCTCAAGACCGCCGACGAGTTGTGGATCGGCGACCTTATCATTTACACGAACACACTCTACGTCGTGAGTGAGCAGCGTCTCACCGTTGACGGTGAGCACGTCGCCAGCCTGCTCATCAAGCCCTACCTCAGCGACGGACCCCTCACTCGCGTTGAGGTCCTCCGCAACCCCGGCTACCTGTTCCACTGCGTCACCATCCCGATCTTCGTCGTCGAGCCTTGTGATGACACGGGGTCCAACATCCTAGCCGTGACTATCTATACCGGTGCTCACAAGGAGATCGTTGCCGACTACGTGGGTTCCTCGGTCCGCAGCGACGGCGCACTCCCTCTGGAGAATGGTGATATCGCTCACTACGGCGATGCAATCGTTCTTGCGGACAACGGCAACACCTTCGAGTACCGCATCATTGATAAGTACACGCTTGCAAAGCACGTCCGTCTCATCACCACCGAGGAGAACTGATGTACTCCCACCAGGACAAGGACCGGTTCGCGACTGCCATCGTCCTGATTTCCACCGTACCTTTTGCCATCCTCACCACTATCGCAATCATCGCCGTCCTCCTGGCGACCTTCTAAGGAGACTGAATGCTCACCATCTACACCCAGCCCAACTGCCAGCAGTGCCGTATGACCAAGATGTACGCCGACAAGGTGGGGGTCCCCTACGTCGAGCGAGCCCTCGCCGACTGCCAGGACATCCTCGCCAAGGCCATCCAGGCCGGTTACACCTCCGCCCCTGTCGTCGTGGACGACCACGGCAACATCTGGGGCGGCTACAACCCCTCCAAGATCCGAGGTCGCTACTCCGCCAAGTGACAAGAAGAAGAAGAAGCCCCCGAAGTCATCACCGACCTCGGGGGCTTCTTCCGACCCAACACACTCCCGAAAGGAAGAGCCCTAGTATATCACGCCCTCTCGGGACCGTCCCCAGCGCCGTAGCGCACCGGATCGACCACGGTCGGGCGCTCCAGCTCGCCGTCCTGGGTCACCGCGGCCGCAGGAGCGGGCTTCTCCTCGGGCGAGGGCACGAAGTAGCGGGCGATGAGCAGGAAAATGACACCAGCGACCTGGCTGAGGGAATCCAGGTACTGCGCCGCTGTATCTGCCTTGATGATCCCCAGTGCCATCAGCAGCGTCATGACCGCCGCGACAACGCCGTAGGCGGCCTTGCGAACCTCGGGCTTCTGAATCGTGGTGAGCATTCTCGCCCTCACTTTCCTTTCTTGATCGCCTCGACGAGCTCCTTGATGAGTCCGTTGGTCTCCTTCTGAGTCGCGACAGCCTGAGTCAGTAGCAGCCTGTTCTGCTCCACGCCCCAGACCACGTCACCGGCCTGGCGCTCATTCGCCTTGCCGTACCGCAGCTCCCCGCGAACTGCGTTGATCGCGTTCACGATGTCGTCGCCGTTGGCCATGATGATCCTTTCAACCTCGTCCATTGTTCCACCGCTGGGGCGCTCCGAGTACCACCAGCTGTTGACGTGCTGGAGCAGGCTCTCGCCATAGCCCCAGTACTGATCGCTCTCATTGCCGCAGTTGTACCGGCTGCCAGCCCTCCGGATGCTGTCGGCGCTGTAGTCGCCCCCGAGGTAGTCCCGCAGGATCGACAGCCCCACAACGCTCGACTCGTGCGGGTCCCACCACGCCCTGTCGGGCTCATTGATGAAGTACCCGTTGTACGTCACCTGCGTCGGACCCACGCCATTACTGGTCTCCCAGTCCAGCACAGCGGGCAGGAAGTGGTTCAGAAAGTTCTCCCTCGTCACCTCGCCCCAGCCCGAGCACGCCCCGCCCGCATCATGGCCATAGACGTTCGTGCAGTTGCTCTCCTGGTCGGCCAGACCCAGGGCCACCGCCCAGTGCAGCCCCACGTCGTCCGCGGCCCTCAGCACCGCGGCCTGAACGCTCTCGTTGCCGCCCTGGGGAGCTGGTGCAGGTGCAGATGCACCCCCGGAGCCACTGGTGAGCGGGCTCGGGTTGTCCCGGCGCCTCAGAGCATGCGTCCACGCGGCCGCTTGAGTGTACGGATGGTCGTTGTACGCAATAATGCGAACTTCGTCACCCGTCTGGTCGCCCTCCCAGCCGTCGATTGAGCCGTCCTCAGCGATCCACGCCTCGGCCAGCAGCGCTCCGTCACTGTCGGGCCCGGAACCGCCATTGATGATCATTGCTACATGGCCTCGACCACCACTCGCTCCCTCCGACAGCACGATGTCACCTGCGTACCAGCCCCCGTCCGGGACATTACCCGTCCATGAGTCGCTGATATCCGCGAAATTCCGCTCCAGGGCGTACTCCCGGATGTTCCCGGTCCACGTGTCCCGGGGGAAGTACCCCGCCGTGAACGGCTCGCCCCACTCATGGTGCGCAGCGATGTTGTAGCACCCGGACACCAGCGCCGAACAGTCCGCGTTGGCCGGGGACCTGACCAGCCAGCCGTCCCAGTCGCTCCTGTCGTAGAACGTCCACCTGTCGGGCTGGCTGTACCCCACGTCCGCCATCGCGTAATACCTCGCGCAGGCGGCTGCGTAGTGCGCCACGTTGCCCATACGACCTCCTCTCGTCGTCGTGATCCAAGCGTAACGAACCGAGGGCTTGACGGACGCCCGATACATCTCTATGCTGGAGGCACCAACCGAAAAGCTCGACATGGAAGAGATCGCACCCGCAGGCGGGCAATGATCGTCATCCACTCATCCATACCGATCACCGGATTCGACTGAAAGGAACCGACCATGATCACCATCGCAGACCTCAAACAGCATCTCGAACAGTTCGATGATGACACAATGATCGTCTTCCGAGCCGACACTGAGCGCGAACTCTACGACGACTCCGCTCTCATCGATATGCGGGAGCGCCTCGATTTCGAGCCCGTGTCGGTCGCAGTCGCCGATGACGTTGACTACTGGGAGCCCGACAACGGCGATACCGACCGTATCCGCATGAAGGCCCTCGTCTGGAAGAACGCCCGATGAAACCGACACCTATCATCGACATGTTCTCCGGTACCCGGTCGTCGCTCATCCAGACCTGGGAAGCCACAACGGGCATCTATGCCCCTCCGACAGGACAGACCTGTCAGTTCATGCACTGGATGATGGGTCTGCCCTACCGGGGTCTCGACGCCCTGGGCCTGTCGGGCTCAGCCCAGCGCCGTCTCGCAGGCAACGCCGTCGTCAGACTCCAACGCGGCCTCACCGCGATCAATAACGAAGGGACCCTCAAATGAGCACCAAGCAAGCCCGCGACTGCCGTGTCGGGGACATCCTTCTCTTCCAGGGCGAAGAGAGCCGCATTATCACCGACATCACGCATGTGGGGGCGGCCTGGACGCTCCACACCACCGACCTTGCAGGGGAGAACCTCCGCTTCGACACCTACAACGCCTCGAACCCCCTCAAGGTCTGGGGCACACAGGAGGTCCTGTTCTGATGCAGATCAAATCCGTCCTTCCGTGGCAGATCATGCCCGGCGACAAAATCATTCATGCGATAGACGGCGCCGTTCAGGTTACTATTACTCAGCCCGAGGGCTCCGGAGGCACGTATATCCAATACCGCGATAGGTACGGACTACCGGCGTCCTTCAGGTGCGGCCCGTTCGATCGGGTGTTGAAGGTCGTTGATCAAGGAGGTCTATTTTGATGCCCGAGATCAACGACCAGTACGAGCGCCTCCTCCAGGACGTCCTCGACAACGGCGAGCCCCGTCACGATCGCACTGGTGTCGGTACCCGCTCCGTCTTCGGGCGTCAGTTGCGCTACGACCTGTCCAAGGGCTTCCCCCGGATCACCACCAAGTACGTCCCCATGAAGCCCATCAAGGCCGAGCTCCTCTGGTTCCTCCGCGGCGAGCAGCACATCAACTGGCTCCGCCTGCTGGACGTGCACATCTGGGACGACTGGGCCGACGAGAATGACAGCGTGGGGCCCCTCTACGGCTACCAATGGCGTTCCTGGATCGACAGCGATGGCATGGCCATCGATCAGATCCAGAAACTCATTCAGAGTTTGCGGACGGACCCGCACTCCCGCCGGCACCTCGTATCAGCCTGGAACGTCGGCGATCTTGACAACATGGCCCTGGCCCCGTGCCACACCTTCTTCCAGTGCTACGTCTCGAACGACGGTCGTTTGAGTTTGCAGGTCTACCAACGATCAGCGGACTTGTTCCTCGGGGTCCCGTTCAATATTGCGTCCTACGCCCTTCTGCTGAGCATGCTCGCTCAGCAGACGGGTCTTTCGGTCGGCGAGCTCATCTGGACCGGCGGGGACTGCCACATCTACGACAGCCACGTGGATCAGGTGAAGATTCAGCTGGAGCGAACAGTGTACCCGTTCCCTCGCCTGCGCTTGAAGAAGCGCGAGTCGATCGACGCCTACCGCATGAACGACATCGACGCCTCCGATGGCTACCAGCACGGCGGCGTTCTCCGTGCTCCTGTCGCCGTTTGAAAGAGGGGAGGTGAATATTTTGGATGAGAAACCTGTACTGATCAAAGCCGAACGCTTGGTTCCAGGTGACATCGTACGGGACTATAGCACCGAATACGAAGTGACGCTGGTCCGGAAATCGAAGTTCCACGGCTATGAGATCGAGCTAAAGCCGGTTGACTCAAATCGCCCTATCGATCGCCTGCGGTCGCACTTCGACGCCGACCACCTATTCATAGTGGTTCAACTCAACTGATCTCGACCAGCACCGCCCCTGTCGTCTTGAGGTAGCGACAGGGGCGGTGTTATGCCTGAACCGGTCAAACGCACAACCCTAGCACACCTCGAATGTTACGAACGTGTTACGACAGGTAGGGAGGGTTGACCAGGGCGGAGATCAGGCCTATACTTATTTATAGAAAGGAGGACCGAAGAGCTAGGGCCGACAGGGCCGGAACAGGGTTCGTTGACAACTCCATAGCGTTGAGAATAGGCGGAAAACTCGGTGCGGGGCCTAGAGCGGCCAACTCCTCGCGCGGCCCCTGGATGCGTGCGTGGGGTCGCACCCCTCCCCCCGGCCCCGCACTCGGTAGCAACCGATTTCCTTCGCCGTCGAAATCGACCTCGTGCTGTGTGATTTCTATCTCGTTAACGCTGTTAAGATCGCAACCCTCGTGGCCCTGACGACACGGGCGAGAGGGGCTGTTCAGTCTCCGTCCTCGTTCGTGCTCCTGCCGTCTCGTCTCGTGCTGTGTCGTGCACAGGGGGCTGACGTGCTGTAAGGCCCGTAGACGGCCTCTAGGGGTCTCTCCAGTGTCCTGCACTGGCTAGGGGCTGAAATCGTCTCAGATTGGCTTACAACGCGTCTGAGGGGCATCTGAGGCGGGACGGTAGCCGGGTGCGACAGGACGGGGACCCCTTATGCGGTGGCGGTGCGTCCCTACGGGGCCCGACAGGGGCTCTCGATGGGCCTGCGACAGGGCGATGACTCCTGTGTGTTCACTCTTCTCGTCTTTGTCCTCGTGTTCGAACGAGCGAACGATCGATCACGTGGCGACACGGGCGATGGCGAACCAGAACCCCCTATATACCCTAAATATGCATTTGTATATATCGTACTCAGAATATATGATAGTAGTATAGAATATTATACTACTATGACACTAATGTATGGTACAAGATACTATACTAGATATCAAGAATTTATACTACTATCATTATATTCTGTATATAATATTTATATAATATAATAATATATATATTATATTACGAAGAGAATAAAGGTGAACACAGATTCACTTTAGGTCGATTTCGTACCTACATCGCCCATTTCCACCCCCTGTCGAACCCCCCTGTCGAACACCTGTTCGATGCATAATCGTTGCAATCTTGGGCCTGTCGTACTTCGGGGTACCCTCCCCGGTGGATGTACCTACATCTCCCCGTCCGTGTCGTCCCGAGCATCCTCCACTTGTGCATACAAGATGATCTACTTAGGACCTTAGTCCCAAGTCAGCCCTGAGCGGTGTCGTCACTAGGTAGACAGCCTTCATAGGACCATAGTCCCGATGGGCTAGTGCACAGAGGTCAGAGGTCTCTGTCGAGGGTTGTGTCATGACCGTCTGTGAGTGTGAGCGGGGGCACAGGAGAGGGGCTTGACGGGGACGACATGATGTAGGAGAGTAGGGGTACCGGAGAGCGGGGAGGGGCCCTGCCCGGTAGCGAGAGGAAGGAGCACGGGATGACCCGGGATGAGGCGCTGACAGAACTGAGGAGGCGCAACGGCGGGGACCTGTCGTGCGTACCGGGGCCGGTGATCATGCGGGCCATTGAGATGCTGATGCTGAGCGGGGAGGAGAACCGATGAACGAGAAGCGCGTATTGGTGATGCGCGGAGGTACAGCCGTTGACCTGTCGGACGTTCGGGCCGTTGTCGAGGCCATGAGCATCGACGAGGAGGACGAACTGTATATGCTCCAGTGGACCGAGATGCTGTCGTGGCTGAGGATGGCCTCGACGGTTGTGTCGAGGCTCGGGGGTTCGATGAGGAGGCTGCCCGATGAGACACCGGACGGGGAGACATGGACCGTGATGTAGGACACACCGTGAGAGGTTGACCCGGACGACATGATGTAGTTAGAGTGGATATCGACAACAGCAAGAGGGCTTGTCGCAGAGCCCGAACCAAGAGGAGGAACCGAAGATGAGGACGTTGTGGACCGGACGGGTCGTGACCGAGACGATTGCGGAGAGTGTCGAGGAACTGTGCGGGGCGCTGGAGTGGACTGTCGAGGCGTCCGCACTCGGAGATGTGGAGTGCGACTGGAGCGCGGACGACACGCGCGGGTGGCTGCGCATGGGACCTGTCGATGTTGAGTGGATCCGTGACGCGTACGGCGACGGTCTGGATGACTGGGTCGCAGTGAACGTGTCGGTGGACGGAGAGCCATTCGACACGGACGGGTACTCGGACCTGAGAGACGCCGTGACGGATGCGGCGCACATGACGCTGGAGTGGCAGTACTACCGCGATGAGGGGATTCGCGCTGAAGTTGTGTCGTGGTTGGAGCATCGAGGCGAGTTCTTCGACATTCTCGGGCCGCAGAACGTGCACGACTCTTGGACGATCACGTGGAGCGAAGTGACGGTGCAGGGCTACTACGCCGTTGACGGTGCGTTCCTGTGGTCGGTGGTGAACCCCGAGTCGGGGGACTGCCGCGACGGCGATGCTTCGGATGATGCGGACGCGGTGATCGCTGCGATGATTGAGTGCGCGAAAGACCCGATGGTCGAGGCATGGGTTGAGACGATCGCAGTGGAGACGGCTGAGGACGACTGGGCTGTGCGCTCGTCCGAGGACCAGATGACCGTGTGGACACGATCCTCTATCACGTTCAACCTGAGCCGTAGGGCGTACTACGAGAGCACTGGCTACGGGGAGGGCCGGATCGAACTGGAGCACCGGATTGGAACCGGGGAGTGGACGCCCTATGACGAGATGCTGCCCGAGGACGAGGAGGACGTGAGGCGTATGGCCAGTGAGGCGTACGCGTGGGTGAGGAGCATCGATGATTGAGCCGGTTGAGGCTCAGGAACGCGCCGTCCGTGGCTTGGTGGCTGCGGGCGGCACGGGCCTTGTGAGCGCAGGAACAGGATGCGGCAAGACGCTCATGTCGCTGTGGGTTGTTGACCGGGTGGCACGACAGGAGGGTGTTGAGCCCGGCGATCTGTCGATACTCGTGGTAGCACCGTTGCGCACGGAGAGCGGCTGGCGTCGTGCGGTGGGTCAGGTCTGGCCCGATGACGAAGTTAAGTTCAATGTGCTGAGCAAGCGCAGGAAGACTGAACGCGAGGCACTTGAGCGGTTGTTGCGGGGCGACAAGCCTCGGGGCGTGTCGTTCATCGGCTGGGAACTACTGGCGAGCGTGTCGAAGCGGAAGGGCTACGACGCCAGAGCGGGGCGCGTGAAGAGCAAGGCGACGACGCGAGTGCTCGGAGGCGTTGAGTTCGATTGGGTCATTGGCGATGAGATCCATCGGGCTTGTAATTTCAGGACGGTCACGTCGCAAGTGCTGTGCAAGGTGAAGGCTCGGCACCGCCTGGCGTTGAGCGCAACACCGGCGGGCGGTCAACCTGTGAACATCTACGGAGCACTGAAGTTCTTGTGGCCCAAAAAATATCCGGGTTTCACGAAGTTCGCGCAAGCGTTCTTCACAAGCGAGCCTTGTTATTTCGGTGGGCCGTACTCAGTGACGTATGGCGCTGAGAAGCGACCGGGGCTGTTGTCGAAAGGGCACAGGGCGCGAGGCGAGTGGCAGGACATGAGGATCGAAGACGTGGCCGGTGCGCTGCCACCGGTGGATATCCGCCGTGTGGACTGCGCGATGACTGCGGAGCAGCGCAGGCAGTACAAACAGTTGCGCGAGGAGGCGGTGGCGTGGATGGACGATCATCCTGCGGTTGTCGGACTACCGGTGACGCGCGACATGAGGCTCAGGCAGGCGACGCTAGGGCAGATGCGAGTGCGTCCCATGCAGGGCGGGGACGACGAATGGTATTTCGATCCGGGCTCGCGAAGCGGCAAGATCGCCGCGCTGCTCGATATTCTGCGCGACATCGGTGAGGAGAAAGTCGTCGTCTACTCGCCGTCGAAGAAATTTCAGGTGCCACTGGTCGCGCAGTTGGAGAAAGCCGGTTACTCGTGCGCCCGGGTTGATGGCGAGCACAAGGACGACTGGAAGCGCTTCCTCGACAAGGACGGTCCGCAGATCCTGTGCGCGGTGATCCCCGCGGTGGCCGAAGGAGTGGATGGTCTTCAGCGGGTCTGTCGGCATGAAGTGTGGGCGGGGCTCGATCCGTCGGTCGTGAGGTGTGTGCAGGCGCAGGGGCGGCTGCATCGCACGGGCCAGACGGGCACCGTGGTGCGGTGGCTGTTGCAGTGCCCGAGCACTGTCGATACCGAGTCTGTGATCCCCAGGCTTGACCAGCGGTACGCGGATCTGAAAGTCTCTGGGCTCATCTGAGCGCCTTTCAGGACGCCCCTAGTACTAGGTACTAGGGGCGTCTTTCTGTGCCGTCTACGGCGCTTACAGCACCTCCTGCGTGTGGGCATGAAGAAGCCCCCGCCGGGTTTCCGGCGGGGGCTGTTGGTGAGAGGTGGGCGCTCAGCAGAGCGTGTTGATCACTTCATCGATGCGGAGGACGCCCAGATCCCGATCCTCAGCAGCGGCGCGACTCGGGCAACCGCGGCTGAGCGCGCCCTCGATGGTCCGCTCGCGCAGGCCCACGAGGCGGCCGACGATGACGGCCCGGTCAGCGGGCTTGATGTGCCGGGCACCCATCTCGATGTCGTACATGGCGTCGCTGCGGTCGAGGTAAACGTCGCTGTCGAGGCGGGCGATGATGGAGGAGATGGAAGCGTGCATGGTGGGTTCCCTTTCGGTTCGGGATTCGGTTGGACGCCTATAGAGGACCATGCCTGTCAAATTCGTTGGAATTCTGCGGTTGTTGAGTGTTGAACTACCGATTTATAAGTGGTTTTCAGGGGTTTGTAGTGCTACACCGCGAGGAGAAATCTCAATATATGGGCACGAGAGTTTGTTCAGGACCTGAAATATGACGCAGTACCTAGGACCACAGTCCCTATTGAACTGTTCAATTCAGTGATCGCCATCACTTTTGACACGACGCACGTTACAAAATCTCGGAATGCGAACTGTACAGAGTGCGTAGTTATAACCCTGAAAGGTCTTCAGCCGGCGATGAGACGCCCGTGTCGGACCAAGGCCGGCAATTGATAAGTGAGCGGTGTCACGTAGTGACGGGTTGCGCGACGACATGATGTGGGGCAGTATGGAGTCATCGCAGGAACCGAACAGGAAGGAGCACACGATGCTGACACTAGGCGAGGCGCAGGACATCTTCATCGATGTGCTGCCCGGTGATGTGGAGTGGACGACGCAGCGATTCCCGGGGACGCCGGACGACATGGACTACGTCGAGGAATGGGTTGTGCGGACCGACGACGGGCGTATCGACTGCGACGTGACGTGGTTCGATAGCATTGGTTTCCCGGTCAGTGTCGTAATCGAGACTTGTGATCCGTTGCGCGAGACGCTCCACCGCGATATGGTTGATCCCGAGGATGCTGAGTCGGCGGCGGCCTGGCTCACTGAGAACTGAACCCCAACCCAACCCTTGAAAGGAACCGGAAATGACACTCTCTCACAAGATCTTGGCCTTCATCATCGTCCCCGCCCTGGTCGGTGCGATCATCGGCATCGCGCTGGGTACGGTGCACCACTCGCAGACCGGCGCGACTGAGGTGCAGGACATCGCGCACTGTCTGTCGGACGACGGAGCGCTTCCCGACGGTGAGGACGTGTGCGTCTGGGACCCCGCTGTTGACGGTGACGGCGACGGTGAGGCTTTCGTGATGACTCGCGTGCAGTACGAGGCCGACCAGGACGCTCGTGAGCATCAGAGTTTCGAGGCGCACGTGGTCGGTCAGGACGACGAGAAGATTCGACAGCACGAGGCGGGGATGCAGTGAGGCGAGCATTATCAGACAAAGTAGCCGAGGAGGACGAGCGCATAGCCCGACTAGTGAGAGGAGAGATCAAACGAAACGGTGGTGCAGCGGAAGTATCGCGCGTTGTCGGATGGAAGAAAGGAACTCTACAAGCGCGGCTTGACCGCGGTGCAGTCTGGACGCTAGGAGAACTGAAAGCACTGGCCGAGCATGAAGTACTGTCCGTACCAACAATGCGGGCAATAGGGATGACGAGAGGTAGTTATAGGACCGAGATACCCGAAGCATTCACGATTCGACACACAATCTAACTGACCCAACCACGCCCCGGTCGTTCGGCCGGGGCAGAAAGGTACCCGCATGAGCATGCTTTCATCTACAACCATCACGCGCCTCCTCGACAGCGGAGTGCTCACCATTACGCCGCTGTCGGCCGGCGCGATTCAGCCGGCGAGCATGGAGATGCACCTGCATCGAGATGTCATTCGCGACGTCGGACTGCCCACCGAGTACCGTGATGACAAGATCACGGACAGCATTCTCCTCAAGCCTGGGGAGTTTGCACTGGCTCGGACGACGGAGACGGTGGGCATTCCAGCGCATCTCGTTGCCCGTGTCGAGGGCAAGTCTTCATGGGCGCGTCGTGGGCTTTTGGTGCACATCACGGCTGGCTTCATCGACCCGGGTTTCTACGGCACGATCACGTTGGAGCTCTGCAATCTCGCGGCGAAGTATCTGGAATTGCCGGTGGGTTGCGCCATCGCTCAACTGTCGATTCTGGAACTCGATACGCCACCCATTGTCCCTTACGGAGATGTGTCTCTGGGTTCTCATTACCAGCATCAGATCGCTACCACAACCGCGCCGAATATTACAGAAAGGTAACAGTTTTATGCCTTGGGGGAAGAGAAGCCGGTCCGAAATCTTGGAAAACTTGAAGCATTTCGGGAATGCGAAGGTTAAAAAGTTGGGGCTGGATGAGGGTGAATATCTATGCCTTGACGGGTCCGAAATTCCAGAGTCCATTGAGCGTATCAAGGTAGAGGGTTTCGGGAACGCGGAACTGAAAATTTCGGGTTGGGCTGGATCGTTGGACCTCATCGGTGATTTGTACGTGAAGCTCGAAGATGTCTCCGACGTCGAGATCAATACTACTCGGGGTTGCATTTTCGACTGCACGGATTGTGAGCGAGTGCGCGTTATCGGGCAGTCAACAGGCCGTCTCGTGATGTGCAGAAATGTTGATCTTTATGATCTCACCAACACCGAACTCTGGTTCTGCGGACAGGTGGAGGCTTACGATTCCGCTAGATTCCAGGCTAGCAAGGACTCACGTGTGATGCTCTTCGATCGCGCAGACGGGGAGTTCTACGGTAATTCATCCGGTGTTTTACTCGACACTTCGTGGGCTATTGCGTACAAGGATTCGCGGATTAATGCGGTCTCTGATATGTCGGTTGTTCAGCACGAGTCGGGCGCTATCGTTCACGGCGACGGGAAGATTCAGTGCTTCGGGAGCAACGAAGATAAAGGGGGCCTTTTCACTGCGACTCGGGAGTTTCTGAATCATTTGGCCCTTCCGCTGAATTCTTTCGAGACCGAGTACCTCGTTTACAAGACGACAAGCGCGGATGGTCTTACAGGGCAACTCTATGGTGAGCCCACTAAGTGGGAGGTAGGCAAGACCGTGTCGATCCCAGAGGAGAAGCGCACGACACTGAACCATGGTCTGTTCTTCACTCCGACGTTGGCTCACGCGATCTCACGGGGGCAGGAGTACGAGCGCCCGTTCCGCGTGTTCCGAGTGAGGATCAGGATCAAGGACGTTAAGTTCACGAACATCTTCGGGCCCATGTACCGCAAGGAGATCGAGGCCTGGGAGGGCGAGGTGATCGACGAGGTGAAGAACCCCGTTGAGGTGCTCTTCGACACGGTGTGATCCTCGCAACTGTGAGAGTGGAAACCGCTCGGTCCTTCGGGGCCGGGCGGTTCTGCTTCGCCTGAAAAACCCAGCCGAGTTGGGAGCCCACGGCCCGCGAAAAACTTCGGCTTCGCGGGGTGATTTCCCCCTTGACTTGGGAGCCGAAACCTCGTAGGGTGGGAGCACCTACAGGAAGGATTTCCTATGAAACGTTACGACGTCTGGTTCGACAAGATCAACGAGGTCGCCTGGTCCTTCAAGTCGCTACCGAACGCGCTCGATGCTGCGATCAGGGGACCATACCTGGTCACCGAACGCGTCCATATTGGGGACCCGCGACTGGAGTTCGTCGAGGATCTGGCCGAGACGATTTCCGATGACCCGGTGATGAGCCAGCTTGTCAAGGAGGCACAGATCGCGATCGAGGAGGCCGAGGCTCTTGACTTCTACCGCAGCCACTGATCGTGCCCGTCGTCTCCTGACCGCACGATCCGAGCGGGACAAGCAGCACCGTGTCGGACCTTCGGGCCTGGGCAAGTGCTGTGATCTTTGTCTCGCCGAGGATTTAATGGGCATCAAGCGCCCCGGCGAAAACGAGAAGACCCCCATCGCGCCACTGCTCGGGACGGCGTTCCACCTGCTGTGCGAGAAACGCAGTCGCGACATGGAGCGGGAGGCCGAGGTCCTCGTGGAGCAGCCGGTCCATGTCGGTGATGTCGGCGGGTACGGCCCGATCAAGGGAACGCTCGACAGGTTCGACATCGAGGCCGGGGAGGTGATGGACTGGAAGCTCGTCTCGTTGAAGAAGCGGGACGCGTTTAAGCGACTGCATCGCAAGTCCCAGAGGGACGGCTTTGACGCCACCGTCGAGGATTACGGCGCTGCGCAGTTTCTCCAGTACTACATCCAGCTCTGCCTGTACGGGAAGGGTATGGAGGACCAGGGCTACGACGTGAGCACTGTCACGCTGCTGCTCCTGCCTCGGGACGCCACGGTCCATGTGGTCGAATCCGAACTCACCGCCCTGTCGATGCCCTACGACAGAGACCTCGCCATCTACGCGTTGGGACGCGCAGGGCTTATCTACAAGAAGGCTCGCGAGAGTGACGATCTGGTCACAGACCTTGACAGTGCACCCGAGTGCTTCTACTGTAGTAAGTACAGACCGATCCACTACATGAAAGGTTGAGATGCGCCACGCACGACAGAACCGCCGACGTCCCGACAAGGACGACTGGCTCCTCATGATCGGTGAGGGCATCGTTATCGGGAGCGTCATCTTCGCCGGGGTAGTCACCCTGGTCATCGGAACCATCATCTTCGGGAGTTGAAATGAAAGACGATCCTCTTTATGACATGGAGGGTGGGATGGAGCACATAGGGCCTCCGGTCCGGGTGCAGAACCACCAGACGAACCCGTCCATCGGCGGTGTCGGAGTTGGTTACACAGTTCAGTACGTTCAGATGTACGGACCTCCTCTGACAGCGTTCGCAGTGACACAGGCGCTCAACAACGCTGTGTGGGAGCGGGCCAAGATCGAGAACGACAGAGCCCGGAAGGAGACCAACTGATGTCAACATTCACCGACTTGTTCAAGAAGTCCGGGCTGAGGGAGGTGCAGCCCGAGGACCTCTCCACGTTCTCGCTGCTCCTGTTCGGCCTGGCTGGTACAGGTAAGAGCTCGCTCGCTGCCACGGCCTCGAAGTGCGAGGACTTGATGCCCGTGCTGTACATCGACTTCGAGAACGGCACTATGCCGCTGGGCCAGTGGGGGGACCTCGACAAGACCACGATCGTCCACTGCGACTCGTGGAACGACTGCGTCAAGCTCTTCGAGAATGTGATCAAGCCTTCGATCGACAAGGGTGAGTTCCCGTTCAAGACCGTGGTGATCGACACGCTCGACCAGCTTCAGGAGCTCGTGGTCAACCACTTCCAGACCATCAACCCGAAGGATACCTTCGCCGCGTGGGCCGCCGCCTACGAGGCGCCGCGCTCCATCATCAAGGCCTTGTCGGATGCCAAGGGCGTGTCGCTCATCGCAATCACTCACGCGGAGCGGGAGACCAACGAAGTCACCGGTGCCACGCTCGTGAGCCCTTCGTTCGAGGGCAAGAAGTCCATCCGCAAGCTCCCATCCATGTTCGATTTTGTTGGATACATGTCCTGGGTTGACACGCAGGACGAGAACGGGGAGGATGTGCTCGTGCCCGCGCTGTTCACTCAGGAGAAATCCACATTGACCAAGCAGCGCATCACCGGGTTCCCCGAGGCCATCGGGAATCCAACCATGTCGAAGTTCTACGGCTTCATCAAGCAGGCCCTGAACAAGACCCACTGACCGAACAGCAACCCAACAACAGAAAGAGAACCAACATGCTGTCTATCAACCTCTCTGACATGGACGTCGCCCGTGAGGGGGGTGCCTTCGAGCTCATCAAGCCCGGCAAGCACCACGCCTACGTCTCCAGCGTCGAGGTCACCGAGTCCAAGTCCAGCGGGAAGCCGATGCTCGTTGTCGAGTGGACCGTTGATGGGGACGACACCGAGGCGGGCAAGACTGTGCTCGACCGCACTGTCTTCACCATCAAGAGCAAGCGCGCCGGCAAGGAGCAGATCCACTTCAACCTCCCGAAGTACTTCGGTGCTGCTGGTCAGTGGCCGAGCAACCCGGCCGAGCTCAAGGCCAAGCTCTCCCCTGCTCAGATCGACAACACCGTGCAGGCCGTCGAGGAGGGCCTGGAGGGCGTCGGTGCTGTGCTCGACATCGCCGTGGATGAGGGCCGCAAGCGCTTCGACCAGAACGGTCAGCCCGTCTACAAGACGGACGAGAATGGTGAGCCGGTCACTGATGAGAGCGGGAACCCGGTTCAGGACACCTGGAACCCGTCCAACTCGGTGAAGCGTCTGACCTTCGACCCGAAGAAGGCTTCCTCCGCCAAGATCACACTCGTGTAACGATCACTTGATACGCTAGCAGCCCTCGACAAAACCGTCGGGGGCTGCTAGCGTTGTGGGTAGCAGCGAGTCGTCTCACAGAATCGAGGTACACATGAGCCAGTTACAACAGTTCTTCGAGCGCATCCTTCCCGACGATGAAGGGTGGGTGCCAATCATGAGTCTAGGGCCTGGTGGTGGGCTGTCCCGCTGCCAGTGGTACCACTGGCCGACCGAGGCCGAGAAGATGTGCGTGGTCGTCGAGAAGATGTCCGACAAGGACGTCTATTGGTCGCCCATGCTCTTCCACAAGCCATCCACGCTGTCGTCCGCACGTCACGCGACGAAGAAGAACGTGAAACAGTTGGCCTGTGTCTACGCCGATCTGGATGGTCTTCACCCGGACGACCTGTTCCTTGAGCCTACTGTGCTCGTGAAGTCGAGCCCCGAGCACTACCACGCCTACTGGCACCTGTCGGACTACCGCTCACTGGGGAACCTCGACATCGAGCAGCTCAACCGCGGGGTCTACCAGACGCATGCTGACACGGGCGTGGATCGAGGCTGGCCCTTGGCGAAGAAGCTCCGTGTGCCTGGAACCATGAACACAAAGCCCAAGTACGGGCTCCCAACCCAGGTCTCTGTCGAGTTCAACGACAGGAAGTCCTACTCGGTTAGGGAGTTCACGGCAGCGTATTCCCCGGCCTCGACGCCGAAGGTCGATCTCATCATGGAGATGCCTGAGGTCGATCAGGATGGAGCCATGGCGATCATTAATCGCCTCAAGGACAACAAGATCGCGGCGCTGTATGCAGATGACCCTCTGCCGTCAGACGACTGGTCAGCGCTCATGTACTCCTTGGAGTGCTCTCTGTTCGAGGCTGGTGTCGAGCTCGCTGATGTTTTTACTGTTGTTCAGGACGCTGGCTGCAACAAGTACAAACGTGACGGCCGTCCGGACAGTGACTTGTGGATTCAGATTCAGCGCGACAAGGCGCGTTGGGACGATGACCAGGAGGTCCAAGCTGATCTTGCTGACTCAATTGCTATTGAGGCGATCAACGGGGAGTCGATCCATATTCCCCGGTTGCAGGACGAGCGCAATGGATTGTTCTGGGGTGACGTCCACCTGATCAACGATAAGTTCGATAAAGTCCCGCAGGATACTGTGGTGGACTCGTTGGCTCAGTACATGAACGACATGTCGTCACGCACATCGAAGCAGTTCAACTACGCGGCGGCCATGTCGATCCTCTCCGCAGTGCTCGGGTCGGACATTCGAGTCCGCACGTCGTTCGGCAGGTTGAGCTGCAACCTCTACACACTCCTCCTTGGGCGAACGACACGTGACAAGAAGTCAACCACGGCCAGTTATGTGAAGCACTTCCTACGTCGTGTCGGGGCGGAGTTCAACCTGGACTTCATCGGCCCTGAGGATCACACACCCGAAGCCCTGGCCCAGCACTGCGGGGAGCGGCCCGGGGAGTCCCTGCTCGTGATCCTGGATGAGGTGCAGGACATGTTCGCTCGCGCCATGCGCTCCGGATCGTACATGGATGGTGAGATCGGGTTCCTTACGAAGGCCTATGACGGCTACATTCCCTCGATAGCCCGGAAGCAGAAAGGTCACGAGTACCGCAGAGAGACGCCGTTCTCCCTGTCGATCCTGTGCATGGGAATTCTGGACCAGGCTGCGGGAAACCTGAAGGTGGAGAAGATCGCTTCCGGATTCGTCCCGAGGTGCCTGCCTGTTCTGCCCGAGCCGACGGAGTTCGATCCCGCGAGGACCATGGACGACTTCACCATTCTGTCGGACGCGGATGATGAGACGCTCCAACGACAGGACAACATGTTCAACTTGAACCTCCGGCTTCTGACTCTCGCCAAGCACCACTGGCGCCAGGAGCGAGAAGCTCTGGAACCTTTCACGGTTGAGGGTGAGGACGCGCGCGCGCTCATCGCCTTCGAGGAGAAGGCCCTGGATCGTATCCGGGACGCGGGGAACATGTGCGCAGTTCTTGCGGATCAGCACCCGTTGTACAGCGAATACCTAATCCCCTGCGTTGAACGTCTGGGCCTGTCGATCCTTCGTATGGCGGCTTTGATCGCCGCTGCTGAGCAGCAGCACACGGTCAAGATGCGCCACGCAGTGAAAGCGGTTCAGTTGGCAGAGGTCCACCTGAAGTCTTTCGAGGCGTTCGTCGCCTGCGCTGCGGACTCCGACATCAGCAAGGACGTCGCGCAGGTCGAAGCCTTCCTAGCGGCCCAACCCAACAAGACAGCGACACGTGACGCAGTGCTGGGCCACCTCCTTCGCCGGATCGACAACACTCGACGGGCCGATGAGATCGTCGATGCCGGGGCTCGTATGGGGCGTCTCACCGTACCAGTTGTGAGGAACGAAGCAGGGAAGAAGGTCAGGATGGTCTCGCTCAAGCAACGAGACTGACTCATGAGAACCCCGGGTTGCGGCCCGGGGTTCCCTCTGTGTACTATACATATGTACCGACCATTGAGGAGAGAACCGTGCAAATACTGGTACCAGACGTCAACGGCCTGACGGGCGAGCAGTTCGTCGCACTCCAGCAGGCCAAGAAGGACGCGGGCATCGAGGGTCCGATTGAGGTCACCAACCGAGCCACGCCGGGCAACAGGTTCACCGTAGGAGCCTTCGGGGCTCCCGGCACGTGGACGCTTGATCAACTCGACAGGGCGGCGAGGACTGAGGGCCGCTCGCAGAACTCCTACGGGTTCGAGGATATCTTCGATGGCACCGAGCTCCACTTGGACATCGAGACTTACTCGACTGTCGATCTGAAGAAGAACACCGTCTATCGATACGTCGAGGATGAACACTGGATGATTCTCATCTGCTCGTGGTGCATCGGCCAAGGCGAGATTCATACCGCGTACGGCCACGAGGAGATTGCTGCGATCCCCGGACTGTTCGATCCTGCGGTGAAGAAGATCGCTCACAACAGCGACTTCGAACGGATCAACTTCAGCGCATTGAAGGGCCTCCCTGTTGGAACGTACATCGACCCCGAGGAGTACATCGACACGGCCGTGCTCGCTTCGCTGTGGGGTTACCCGCGGTCCCTGAAGGGGTTCTGCAAGGTTGTCGGAGGTGAGGCCAAGGACGAAGCCGGTGGGCGGCTCATCAACATGTTCTCCGTGCCCAACCGCAAGGGCGGCAGGACGCTGCCCGAGGAGCGCCCTACGGATTGGGCGGCCTATGTCGAGTACAACCGACAGGATGTCATCTCCATGCGAGACAACATCTACCGACTCGGCAAGGGGTTCCCGTCGGCTGAGGAGTACGAGGCTTGGATCACAGCCACGCGGATCAACGACAGGGGCATCAAGATCGACACAGCGCTGGCTGGCGCCGCTCATCGTCAGTACGAGGCCAACAAGAAGAAGGACCTGGCTCGGGTCAAAGAGATCACGGGGCTGAATAACCCGAACAGTGTGCAGCAGTTCAAGGGCTGGCTCGCCGACCAGGGATTCGAGATGGAGTCCATCGACAAGGCGCATGTCGCCGAACTCCTGGAGCGCGATGATCTTCCGGACGAGGTCCGTGAGGCCGTGGAACGCAAGCAGTTGGCCGCCTTGTCGGCAGCGACCAAATACGTCATCGCTCAGGGCTCGACGAACTCCGATGGTCGGTTGCGTGGAACGATCAAGTACAGCAATGCAAACACCGGTCGTATGTGCTTGACCGGAGATCATGAGGTTCTTACCCCATCCGGATGGTTACGGATCGAAGATTGGACTGGGGGTCGAATCGCAACCTGGAATCCCGTGGGGGAACAGATTGCTTTCTCGGAGGCGAAGGCTGTTCACTTCCCGTACTCTGGTGAGATGATTCATATTGACTCTACGAGAATCCATCAGATAAGTACCCCAGACCATGACATGCCAATCCGTGAGCGCGATGGCTCAATCGAGAAGGTTCCGGTTTCCGGACTTGCAGGCAAGAGCTTCTTTCACTACATCCGAGGTTCTCGACGAGTGTCAACTAAGGTCCGAGACAATGACCTTCGTGTCCTGCTCATGGTGCAAGCCGATGGAACCTACCCCGCTGATGGCGGGGTGAGACTGGCTTTCAGAAAGCAGAGGAAGGTTGAGCGCTGCCGTCACCTACTCCGAGGTGCGGATATTGTGTACGCTGAACGGAAGGACCATAAGACTGGTTATACTCGATTTTCTATTAGAGCACAGGACTGCCCCTTGTGGCTTCTCATGTTCAAAGACAAGACCTTCGGACCTTGGATTTTTGATTCGAACCCGTCTATCTTCTTCGAGGAGCTCGTGTTCTGGGATGGCTCGTGGGCTTCCTCGGGCGCTAACTCTGCACAGTACTACTCGACGAACAAGACGAACATCGATCTTGTTCAAGCCTTTGCCCACCTGTCGGGGATGTATTGCCGAGTGCATCAAAAGAAAGTAGACTCTAGGAATCCAAACTGGTCACCTTCATGGATTGCTAACCTCTGGTTCTCCCCTGGCCCTGGGACGGAATTCCGTAATGGAAAAGGTCGCAACCAGTGGTCCACTTCAGAATATTCGGGGCTGGTTCACTGTGCTCGAACCACAACTGGCTTCTTCCTCGTCCGTCGTGAGGGATCAGTGTGGGTGACCGGAAACTCTGGCACTGTGCTGAGCCCGCACAATCTACCTCGTGACCACTTCACGGACGCAGAAGGAGAGCACGACACTGAGGCCGAGCAGGCGGCGATCGACAAGCTCCTGGCTGGCGTGCACGTGGGCTCGGAGGACCTCAAGAAGCTCGTGCGCCCGCTGCTTATGGGACCCTTCACCGTGTCGGACTACAGTGCGATCGAGGCTCGCCTCACCGCCTGGGCTGCTGGGGAGGACAGCGTCCTGGAGTCCTTCCGCAACGGTGAAGACATCTACGTCGCTACCGCTGAGCGTATGGGCGGGGCGAAGGCTGGATTTGATCGGCAGCGTGGGAAATCCGCTACTCTCGGTTGCATTGCTGAGGGATCGCCGGTCCTTACGGATCGAGGCCTCGTGCCGATCGAGAACGTTGGTATTGCAGACAAGATCTGGGATGGGGTAGAGTTTGTGCGGCATGAAGGTGTCATCTACAAAGGACAGAAAGAAGTGATGCATCATGACGGACTCACCGCGACTCCGGACCACAAAGTATGGGCCTCGTTCGAGGGGGAACCTCGGACGGTACGACTCGACTACGCCGCCACCTGCGGAGCACGTCTCATACGCACCGGATCGAGTAGGACTCCAGTACGGATGGGTGAAGATCATCAACCCAGAGGTGCGCTACACCCGGAAAGGTTGGCACACACCGATGATGTTGACCGAGTGCACAGGTTGTGGCCGACAGCAATGGTCGAACCTGGAGAGCTTGCGCCTGGGTCGCTCGAAGGGCTGCCAGTCATGCAGCAGTCAACGCGCGATCCCGAGGTACCTAGATCAAATCCTCACCGCGGCCAAACAGAGGTGCACGAATCCTCACGATCCGAACTGGAAGTACTACGGGGCGAGGGGGATCACCTTCAATTTCCCATCGGTGACAGAGGCCGGACTCTGGATTCTGGAGAACCTGGGGGAGCGACCACCGAAGCACGAACTCGATCGTGTGGACAACGACAGGGGTTATGCTCCAGGGAACCTTCGATGGGCAACACGCTCACAGAACATGGCCAACAGACGGAATACCATTCTGGAGGAGTACCGCCCCGAGGACTGGCCTTATGCGGAGGGCGTAGTGCGGAAGAAGATTCGCCAGGGATTCTCCCGAGAGGAGATAATCGAGCAAGCACGTCTTGCGGTGAAGGAGAAGCGCAAGAATTGGAGAGTAATCGAACAACGGTTGCGGTCTATGACATCCTGAACGCTGGACCGCGACACCGATTCACCGTTTCCGACGTACTCGTGCACAACTGCGGTTTCGGCGGAGGAGCCGGAGCGCTACTCAACCTCGGAGGTGCCAAGATCTACCCTAAGGGCACGCCTGATGACGTGATCTGGGAAGGGCTCACCTCACTGGTCGAGACCTGGCGAGTCGCTCATCCGCACATTGTGTCCTGGTGGAAGCAGGTCCACACAGCCTTCGACAAGGGCGGACCAGCGTCGCGGCGAATCCCCGTGGATGTCGAGATAGTTGGCACCGACCGCTACGTCTGGCTCCCCTCAGGCCGGGCGCTCGTCTACCACAATTGCCGCCGTGAGTACGTGCAGCCCAAGGACCGCAATGGAAAGCCTCTGCCTTACCGTCGGCGCGCCTGGGTCTGCGACGCCGTTGTCGGTAACGGAACGCAGCGACGCATCGTCGGTGGGCCCACGCAAGTCGAGAACATCATCCAGGCCATCGGCAGGGACCTGCTCACACACGCCCTCGTCAACGTCGAACGAGCTGGATTCCGCACGATCACGCACGTTCATGATGAGATCGTTACAGAGACTACTGGTGGTTTGACCGTAAAGAGACTATCCTCGCTTATGTGCGACCTACCGGACTGGGCAGAGGGATTGCCGGTCGAAGCGGCCGGTTACACGACACAGAGATACCGGAAGGACTGACCATGAACTACCCCGCTCACCCCGACGACACGCTGGTCGAGCGTTTCGTCCGTCCGCGCCCGCGAACCTGCTGGGCCATCAAGATCGAGGAGCGCTCCATCGAGGCGGCTCGCACCGTTGCTCGTCGCTATGGCGTCAGCCTCCGCGACCCCGAGTTCTTCTACGGGCAGTGGATGGTGATCTGGCCCGACAAGAACGTCGAGTTCTACTCTGACAAGGACCTGGACGCCACCTTCGAGACGGAGCACCTCTGATGCATCTCCCATTCGCAGTGGATCGCTTCATCGCCGTCCTGGAGGACAACTACAACAATGCCACCACTGATGCCGGGCGTGACCAGGTCGTCGCGGACGCCTGCCGACTGTGGGCCATCTGGCAGCCCGTACCACCCGCGTCCGCCGCGATCTCGCAGTGGATCAATGAACACAAGAAGGAGAACCGATGAAGTTCAAGACACAACCACAGGCTCTTGGCTCGCTCAAGATCGGCGAGAGGGTGCTCATGCCCGTCGAGCTGGCCGCCACTCTCATTGACATCAAGCCGCCCAACGACAAGGGGCTGTGCAAGGTGACCTGGGAGTTCCCCGAGGTCAACGTCCGATTCCACACGTACAGCACCCGGTACACATCGGTGAACAAGGTCACAGGGAAGGAGGAGACTGATGAGTGAACGCGTCCTGGCTGTCGATGCTGGAGTCTCGACGGGTTGGGTCTTGGGTCAGCAGCCTAGCGACCCGTACGATGAGGGCTCCGAGATTCTCGACTTCGGCCAATTCCGCAGCGAGCGCTGGGAGGAGACGGTCACCGAGCTCCTCACCAAGCTCACCAGTGAGCCGACCACCCTCGTCATCGAGCAGTTCGACCTACGGCCCAACAACAAGTTCCGCGCTGATCTCACCACCGTCAAGGTCAACAGTGCCCTGTCGTACTGTGCGACAGTATGGAACCCGAACATCCGCCTTATCTGGCAGACCCCGGGTCAGGCCAAAGGCGTCATCACCGACAAGGCGCTCAAGGCTCTGGGTTTCTGGCCCACCGGCAAGAACGTCGGCTGCTCCGATGCCGACGACGTGCGAGACGCAGCACGTCACTTCTACTACTACTCGATCAAGACTTGCCACGACGCCAGTCTGGCAGCCCGGATGGGAGGCCGTCGTGTCAACACTGATTGATAAGTTCAGAGAGATTTGTGACCAGAAGTTTGGAGCGAGTGCGGGTCAGGAGCACGAGGGCATTGACGGCAAGCCGTTCATGTACCGGTACGACTTCTGTCAGCACGGCTCACCTTGCGTGGTTGCACTGCACTACAAGAACGATGCGCTTGTCGGATGCGTTCAGCACAACGGCTACACGTTCGCCCGCAAGACGCGCTGCACCTCCGAGCGTGACATCTACGTGATGATCGCCCAGGTTTACGAGGTCCAGTTCGCTGTTGTCGAGCTGAGCGTCTACCCGATCGAGGACAGCATGGGGCCTGACTACGACTACATCGGAACATGGGATGCTCGACGCGACGGCTTGCAGATCGACGACTACTTGCGCGTCAACGAGCACATGCAGGTCTGTCAGGGTCCCGGCTACGCCCGGATGCCTCTGGAGCAGATGGCTCCTGTCGAGGATGAGAACGAGGAGAAGCTGGACGCCGTGAACGCCCCGAAGCACTACGCGTGGCTGGGCAACGCACTGGCCGAGCAGGTCGAGAACGTCGGCGATGTCGAGGTCTTCAACGTGCTCATGGCCGCTTTCGACAAGGATCCGCTTCTGTGGCAGGTCGGCAAGTACCTGCTTCGGGCCGGACGCAAGGACGACAGGGAGCAGGACCTCAAGAAGGCGAAGTGGTATCTGGACAAGGCCATCGAGCGCTGATACACTGAGGCCGTCCAACATTCGAAGCGTGTTGACATCTTCCTGGTTTGCATGAGAAGACCCCCGGTTGCCGCCGGGGGTCTTCTTGTCACTCCTCGTCGAGCTCGGCCTCAAGCTCAGTGACGCGCTTGTGGAGCCGGGTCAGCTCATCCGTGTACTGTTTGAGCAAGGAGTCCTTCGCCTTAACGATCTCGGCCCAGGTCTCGGTGTCCTGTTTGGCCCTCTGGAGCTCGGACTCCCGGATGCCTCGCTTCCTGTCGGCCAGGACTTTCATGATCTGGGGAACAGACGCAGCAAGGGCTGTGGCGAGCGCAATAGTCGATGTAATTGTGGCACTCACCTCAGGGCCTCCGCTCGATCGCATCCTTCGCGTCCTGGATTGAACGAGCACGTTTCACAGCAGAGTGGAGGACGTTCCACCGTGCAACCAGGAAGAACCACAGAGCCCACAGTAGGAGCGCATGAGGTCGGGACCCCGGGCCGTTCAGGGCTATGATACCGCTGGCCGCCATGAAGCCCAGAAGCGGTGTCAGAGCCACGTACTCGAACTGCGACAGGCGCCGGAGGACGAAGATCATAGCGAACAGGGCCGTGACGAAAATCCCCAGGAACAGCAGCATGTGGTAGTGCAGCGCGAGCTCGGGGATGTCCATGAAGTGCCGAGGTCCATGCAGACGCGAGATGGCGTAGGCCGACAGGGAGCCGTACGACAGGGCGCGGGAGAACCGGTCGAGATGACGCTGCCACGGAGGAGCGGAGACGTAGGCGCTCATTTGACCCATCCGTAGATGACGTAGTTCGTCGTGATGAGGTGACCGACGATGCCACGGGGGACGATGATCCTGATTCGCTTGATCGTGCCATCCTTCTCGGAGAACTGATGCCAGTTGTTGTTGTCAGCCGAGAAGGCGCCGGGCCATTCCTCCGCGTTGCCATTGGTGATCAGAGTCACCGCAACACCGGTGTAGGTGTTCTTCAACGGCAGGTAGGCGAAGGCGGAGTCCGTGGTCTGGTCGTTGCCGTAGTAGGACCACTCGGTGATCCGCAGTACGGAGACACCCATCTCCTGTCGGAACTTCGACTCCTCGCCCTGCTGGCCCCACAGGATTCTGCCATAGCAGGGCGTAGCAGGGGTGAAGGTCTCGTTGCCATTCACCATCCAGGAGGCGATTGAATCACCGTTCATCTTCCAGCCGGCGCCGTCCCACGTGATGAACTTGCCGTTGTTCTTCAGGTAGAAAAGGAACGGGTTGTCGGTGGTCGGCTTGAGGCCCGTGCGTTCCAGTTCCATGCGCTTGGTAGTGGCGCCCTGGATGTTGGTCACGCAGTAGACCCCGTTGTACCGGAGGTTCTGAATAGCGTTCGACACGGAGTTCATGCCCAGGTTGAGGAAGTTCTCCCAGGTGTTGACCGTGTCATCCGCAGAGTACTTGTAGACCCCGTTGCTGTCTATAGCTCCCATGAAAGACCCTCCACGAACTCTTTGCTCAGATAGCCCGAGTCTATCGCTTCCTTACGGGTGAGCTCCGCACGAGTGACGTTGCCCCCTGGAATCCGACGGGCCGCTTTGACCTGCCACGAGAACCAGGTTCCTGCTTCGCCTTCGACCTCGAACTCGCCACCCTCGACAGGGCCGAGGACCTTCACACCATTCGAGGCGAACACGGAGACCGGGACATCCGGACGGTGAAGAGGCTCGAAGTAATCGGGCAGGGACACGGTCATACGTCCGGACTCCGGGAGAGTCTCGTTGCCCCAGTACTCGATACCATCATGAGGGGACTCGGTGCACCCGTGGACGAGAATCTTCTCCCTGTCGAGCGGGTGGGCCTCCACGAAGGTCTTCGGCTGGTTGGCGTGGAAGCCTCCGCTCACAGTCAGTCCGTCGAGGAAGTTCCCCTGGCCGCGGAAGTGGACAGCCTTACCGGCCTGGAAGTTGAGAACCCCCTTCGTAATGAAGTACGAGTTCGTGGGGGACATGGAGAGGTGCCAACCACGGATGCGGTTCGAGTCGTAGCTGCCCTCGACGAGGAATGTGTGCTTCGCCAGGTTGAGCTGCGCGAGGTCCTTCTCGTTTGCGTTGAAGTCCAAGGCGTTGATGCGCAAGCCGTCGTTCATGGCTGAGATACGAGCGCACTGCCCCGGGTACCCGCCATACGGAGTGAGTTCAATACGACCTGGGGTGAGCTGCGTGCCGACACGGAGAGTATCACCGAAGGTGTGGTAGAGATTCACCAACGGGGTCTTGGACCAGATGCCGATAGCCATCTGCGGTTTGTCGGTCTCGGGGTCGTACGCGAGAAGACCAGAGATGCGTCCGTTGATAGACTGCTTGCTGTCGATGACCGGCAGGTTGGACCCTGTACCGAAGCGAATATTCTGCCTTGTCTTCTCGGGATCGAGCAGAAAGTCACCACCGATGAACCGCCCACCGATGAAGGTCTGACCCTTCAGGGTGTCAGCATTGATCAGCGAGGCGTTCAGTGTACCGGTGACGATCTTGTTCGCATCCAGAGACGCGACCACAGCACTGTCCGCAGTGATGGCACCTGCTGCGAGCTTAGCCGCAGTGATCGAGCCAGCAGCAATACGCTGGCCATTCAGCTGACCTGTCGTGATGGTACCCGCGTCGAGGCTCCCGATCACTCCGGACTCAGCGGTGATGGTACCGGCTTGGAGCTTGTCCGCGGATATCGAGCCCGCAGCGATGTGTGCACCACGGATCGTGTTCGCCTCGATGAGCTCGCCGGTGATCTTGTTAGCGACAATGGACTTCGCCTGAATGATCCCGGCCCAGATCGTATCGGCGACAGCCTTCTGAATCTGGGCCGTGCCCGCCGTGAGCTTACCGACATCGAGGGTGGAGATCATACCGTCGGTCAGGCGTTGCTGAATCCACTCCAGCCCGCTCCAGCGGTACTCGACAAGGATGGACCCCGTCTTGGGCTCACGGCCGCGCGCGGTGTCGCCTGGGTTGTATCCACGAAGGGGTGGGAAGCCCGCACCGTCGTAGTAGAAGACGCGCCCACCGTCCTGTCGGACCATCTCCAGGATGTCATTTCGGAGTTTGTCCGCACGCTTGGCGATATTGAACGCCTCGGGGTCCTGTTTCGGATCGACCTCGACCCACTCTGAGCCGTTGTGCCCATGCACAACCTGAGAGCCACGAGCAGATGGGTTCCAGCCCGGGAACAGGTCAGGGCCCGGCGTCGTCCGATTCCCGGGCCAGGTGATGTACTCGTAAGAGCCCATGTCACTTCGCCCGGATGATGTAGTTCAGAACCGTGTACGGGGGCATGTTGTTGTGCGGGTTGTTCGCACCGACGGGCTGAGCCTTCAGTTCACCCATAGAACCGCTGGCAGAGCCCGAGGCGATGTTCCATTGGGTACCTCCGGAGACGTTCGACCCCCAGATACCCATATCACCCCAGTTAGACACCGAAGGATTACCGAGCTTGTGTTCGTGGGACGGCATCTCCGCAACGGTCAGAGTGTGGGTGATCTCACCACCCTTGTTGTTCAGGTTCCGGAACACTGAATTGGTTTCATCGCGACCGACAAGGACCACACCCTGAAGATTGGGCAGCACGAAGTTGCCCCCTTCCTCAGGGCCGTAAAGGTTACGGCATACCGAGTAGAGCTGCGGGTACTGAGATTTGTTGACCTTGCGCCCGTCGCACAGGAAGTAGTTCTCGGGAACCTGCACTCCGACCCAGGCGAATACCGCGCCGACAGGGACAATGGGCCCATTGGTGAAAGGCCGGAGGAAGTATTTCTCCAGCTTGATCAGGAACTCGTTGCCGTCGATGTAGGTCTTCAGGGTGTTGATGGCATCCTGGACGACCTTCACTTCAGTGGACTTAGCGAAGGTGGCCTGCGCGGAGTTCCAGTGCTCCGCATCATTCTTCAGCGCCTGCGTGGCGTCGGCCTGAGCCTTGGTCACCGCAGTCTTGTTCTCGGCTGCGGTCGCAACCGCCGCCTCAGCGTTCTTGGACGCTGCGACAACGCCGTCCTCAACCTTGTTCAGCTTGACGGCGGTGATGGGGGTGGCCTGAGCGCCCTCGCCGTCAACCCAGTTCGCGTTCCGTTCGTAAGGCATTAGTCTTCCTTCCCCGCCTTCCTCATGCGGAACAGTTTACCGTCGGGTGACATCCATACAGAAGTATTAACGATGCCCTTCGACGGCGGATAGGGGGATGTGAGCACCTGACCCTCGATACGACGGAACGTATCAGCAACTCCCTGGCTGGCCTGGGCGAGCCTGGCCTGGAGGTTGTCGTTGTTCGTCATCTCGACGCCCATGAGCCAGACGTTGTTCGCCAGTGACGACAGGCCATCGATCCACGGGACCACCACGTTCTCACGGTTGTTGGGGTCGTAAGCCGCAACGATGGTCGTCTTGAAGATGTGCGACTGCCCGTCCGGGGGAACCACGAAGATGTTCGGGCTCGGGTTGACGTTCCGCTTCCACGCGTTGTCGGAGTAGAAATCGAAGCCCACCTGGAACTGGGCGGTCTGGGTGGACTCGTTCCTCAGCGAGAACGCAAACGTGTACGAGTCATTCTTCGTGGCACGCTTCACCTTCGGCGGAAGGATCAGCAGGCGACGGGCTCCACCTGACGTGTCCCCGCCGACCCAGTGGTAGCGCCCCGGGTAGTCGGTCTCGATTCGCCAGTTCGACGGCGTTGTAGCAGTGGTCCAAGCCACTGGGAACGTGGCTTCGAGGAGATCCGAGGTGCCGGAGCGGAGGCGCTCCAGCGCAGCCCGATCCTCATCCGACATGGAGGTCTTGGGGGTGACATCCACGAAGTCCCGACGGGACTGGTCGTAGGAGTACATCCGGTAGCCGTCATCTGTGTCGAACCACAGGTCGCCCTGCTTACGTCCAGCGAGCGGCGGCTTGTCCGGCCGGTAGAAGATGGTGTTCTTACCATCCGCGCTCTTCTGCGCCTGCTCCGCAGCGAGCTTGGCTGCGGTGGCCATGTCCTCCAGGCCCTGAGCCTTCTTCAGCGCCTGGTTCGCCTCAGTCTGCGCCTGAGCCGCCTTCTTAGCAGCCTCTACGATGTCCGGATCCTTGATCGGCACCCACTTGTCCGTGGCCTTGTCGTAACGGTAGGGTTCGTTCTTCCCGTCCGCAGTGTTGATCCACAGGTTTCCCTCGACCCGGTCGGCCCCGGCGGGCTCGGTCGGCGAGACGATCACACGACCGTCGCTGCCGGCCTTCTCCTTGATGTCCTTGATCTGCTTCTCAAGGTCGGCTTTGGTCTTGTCGTACTTCTTGTCGGCCTCGTCAGCGCGCTTCTGAAGCTGGACGACGCCGTTGTGGGCCTCCTCCAGGTTGTCCGACAGGGACTTGGAGAGGTTCTTCAGATCAACGGCGCCCTCACCCAACGTGCCTGTGCCGTAGGTCTGCCTGACCCACTTCCCGGCCATGTCGAGCTTGAAGTTCTCAGCCTTGTCACCGACGCGCTTCATGGAGGCCTGCTCCCAGCGCCAAATCTCGGTGACGTTGTTTTTGTCACCGACGTAGACGTACCAGACCGCGTTGGGGTGAAGCGGGTAGTCCGGCTTCTCCTTCTGCACGCCCGGGGTGCGGTTCACAGGCGGGCGAGTGGACCAGGTCACCGCGTCCTGAGCGAGGCGTGACACGCGCTCGATGGACTCGTTGTCCGCGAGCTTGTCGCGCATCTGCGCGATCTCACCGGCCATTGGCGCCCAGCGATTCGCAGCGTGGTTCGCAGAGACGATAGCATCACTGGTGCGCTGCTCCAGCTTGTTGATCTTCCGCTCGATGGCGCAGGTCCAGGACTGCGTCTGCTTCGAGACATTCGGTGCGGGGTACAGGTGACCCTCGTAGTCCCGGCTCATAGAATCCCCTTGTCGCTGATTTGCTGAAGCGTCTGCCCGCCACCGGAAAGCATCCGAACCTTCGGGTAGACGCGCTGAACGTCGCCCAGCGTCGTATCTCTGGCAGAGGTCAACTGAGCATTATTATCCGACAGGGAGGCGTTCGATACCCGCCACCAGTGCCCATCCTGCTTGTATCGGACCCCTGCGAGTCGGCCGAAGACCTGACGCTCTCCATTGGCCTCGGTATCCCGGAGCGGGTTGGCGCCCTGCCACGTGGAGTTCAGGGCGTGCCCACTGTACTGGTCCGCGGCCCACTGAGCGGCGTGGTAGGCCTGAGTGCGCGTGGTGATGCACTGGTTGTCGATCGTCTGCTCCTCATCCGTGCCAGGGGTGCCGGTGTGGAAGGGGACGGTCTCGATATCGACGTAGGTGCCGTTCTCCCCCAGCAGGAAGAGGCCGTTGTAGTCGGTCTTGCCGTCGGACTCGCAGATGCGGTAGGGGCTGAGCTCGTCGAACAGCATGCCGGTGACGATGACATCGACAGAACGCTTGTCCTTGTTGAGGCGCACCTCAAGGCCCCCACCCATGTCGTACCACTGGGCTGGGGTGATCGCCTTGTTGTCCTTGCCGACAACCATGTAGATACCGTTCGGCGTGTTCTGATTGTCCACCAGAGGGGCTTTGTTCACAACCGGGATCGCCATGACCTGACGGGGCTGGCGCACGGAAGACACCTCGCAGGGGAGCTGGAGCGTGGTCACCGTCTGCTCCCCTGCATTCACCGTGATCACAGGCGTGTCGGTCTGCCCGAACGTCGTCTTGGCATCCGGGTAGAGCAAGGGCGCGGGGGGCCAGATCACATCATGCCTGAAGGCGCGGCGGTGGTAGACATTCACGTCGATGTTCTTCACCTTCTGCGAAGAACTCATCGTGTGGTTGTAACCGGAGACCACGTCGTTCACATACATGATTCGGTTGCGGAGCGGCTGGAACCGGAGTCTGCCGACCTCCCATGACATGTCGATCTCGTTGGCGCTGAGCCATTGCTTCATGGCCTGCCAGACGACAACCCGCTGAGTGGGGACGTCGTACTTCTCCTTCAGCAGCGACTTGTCGATCTCCAGGATGTACTGCGAGCGCTTGATCCCCACAGCATTGAAGAACATCTCGATAACAGTCTCGATCGGCTGCTGAGTCATGCTGGGGATGGTGCCTGCCTGGACGAGTGCCGACAGGGGCGAGCCTCCGGTGAGAGTCCATCCCGACTCGGAGCCCTCGATGTCAGTGATACGGAACTCGGTCGAGCCGTACTCGTTCGAGATCACAGTCATACTCTGCCCGAGCATCGTCATCAGGTTCGGCTGGTATCCGATGCCCTGCACCTGCAACTGGGGAACACCGGTGTCCGAGGCGCCCCTGTCGAGCGATGTGGCATCCTCAGCGACGGACCAAGAGGAGACCGTGGAGTTGTCTACTCCGGTGAACCTCACAGCCACGGCCAGACCTCCTTCACCGAGAACTCAACCTTGTGGAACCTCTTGTTGGACTCGACCTGGATCGAGCCCGGATCGACCATCATCGACGTGAATCCCATAGGTGGTGCGTAGGACGTGATGTCCGGCCCGGAGTTGAGACGCTGCTGGTAGGACGTGTTCTTCACATGCAAGTCACACACGAGAATCTGAGTGTCTGGGGTCCAGGCGTCCTGGTCGATGTGCAGCCACGGCCCGGCCTTCACAGCATCAGCGGGCACTGTCCACCCACCGGACCACTGGGTCCAGCCGTCCCCGAGTTCAGCAGTCTTCTGGAGACCGACGTCCGTCAACCCGGACGCGCCATTTGCTTTGAGATACCTCACACCACCCTTGAAGGCCTTCGAGCCCTTAATGACCCGGGCCTTCACCTCGATGTCGATCCTGTCTCCCCCCTTCAATTCCGAGTAATACCTCTCGGGGATGTAGTGGTCCCGAACGTTCAGTAATCTGGCATTGCCAACAGGGGCTCGTTCGCTCGTGTCCTCACCGATCAGCACACCTTCAGGTCTCATCTCCGGGTTAGTGAACAGCGACCAGGGGGCATGGGGGTCGAGGTCCGAATAGCTAGATCCGGCATCTAGCGCCCCACGAATCCAGTGCAGGAGACCTGATCCGTTGGCCTTTGCTGGCTTGATCGTGATAGTCGCACGCTGCACCGTGTCCGTGTCGTTAGGAACGATCTTCGTCTCATAGGGAGCCAACGGGGATCCATCCTTGAAGACGAACTTCTGCGTGTCGTCCCCGACGGCCTGCACATAAAAGGTGTAGCCCGGAGGAATCAACACAGTCTCCTCGTAGGAGGCCGGAGCCGTGGTCGCCTCGCCCGTCATCCGCAGCGCGTACTCCGGACCCGTACCAGAGCGGGCGTCCATCTGCGCGAGCACTGTGCCGTCCTTCGCGAAGGCGATGGGCGACAGGGTATCCACTAGGAGGAACGGCTTCCCGAGGAAGGGCGACAGGACGTTGAGATCCGGCCTGTTCAGGCAGTCCACGTATCGGATAGGGTTCGAGCCCGCTGTCGAGATCAGGTCCATGAGAGCCACGTAGTCCGTCGGGGCCATCACGTTCCAGGCGAGCTTGTACGCCTTCGAAGCATACCGAGACGGAGTCATCCCATTCGCCCCGTTAACGAGCTGGGTAACCTGCCCCCACGGTGTCGCTTGAATAGCAGCGTCCTTGGCCGGGGCCGGAAGAACAAGATTCTTGTCTCCGACCCCGAGCACGCATCGGTTATCCAGGACTGCCATCAGTACGACCCCCTCTGTCCGTTAACCGCATTGTATCGGTTAACCGAGGTGGAGATCACCCGTCCGTCGAGTGTGATCATGCTCGACATGGACCGAGCGAGTGCGGCGATGGTCCGAGAGGAGAGATCCACTCCACCGCGCGGAATCCCACCACTGGAGTACGACACGGATGGGGCGTAACGCCGAGCGTTGATCGCATCGAACATCCCGGAGCCATAGGTCTCCACGGCACTCCGGTTGATGACGTACTCACCACTGCGGATCGCGAACAGGGACCCTGTCGGATTCATCGCGAGCAGATTATCCGTGTGGTAGTTCCCGCCAGGGTTGCCCGGGATCATCCCGCCAGCGGGACCACCCCCGGCGAACCCGGCGATCGGGGCGCCCAGGGCGATTCCTACACGGGACCGGATCGGGCCGCCGTTGGCGTAAGCCGGAATCTGACCGCCGTTGTGGAACCAGGACTTGACAGTGTTCCAGGCCGAACCGACCTGCTGCGCAACGAACTGGACCGTACGCGTGGCGGCCAGCTGAGTGAAGGACTGCATGACCCCCCAGTAGGAGCCCTCATCCTTCTTCGCTTCGAAGTCGGCTTTCCTGTTCTCAGCGACCTTATTCAGAGCCTCGTTGACGGAGAGTTTCTTGTTCTCGTTCGTCTTGGGCTCGTACTCCGCGTCACGATCCTCAGCGGTCTCGTCGAGCTCCTTGTCGGTGTTGTTCTTATCGCCCTCGTTGACGTCCGGCTTGTACTCGGCCTCCCGAGGCTCACCGGTCTCGTCGAGCTCTTCCTTAGTCCCCTGGTTGTCGCCCTCGTTGACCTCGGGCTTGTACTCGACATTCTGATCCTCGCCGGCAGCGTTCAGTTGCTCCAGCGCGGTGTTGTATGTCTCGTCATCAACATCAGAGTTGTAGTTCGCCGTACGCTCCTGGGACAGAGCGTCGAGATCCTCCTGAGTAAGGCCGAACATTTCCGAGTTGATCTCGGGGAGGTACTGCTTGTTCTCTGGCTTGGCGAGCTCTTCGAGGTAGTTTTTGGTCTCGTCGAACTCCTCGTTCGCGGCGGTCGGAATGTACCGCTTGTACATGTCGAAGGCGATCTCCTTCGCCTCCGCATTGAAACGGGCCTTACCTGTCTCGTCCATCTCTGGGATGTACTGAACGGGACGCCCCTCAGCATTCGCCTTGTCGCCGTTGGCCAGAGCATCGAGCTCTTCCAGAACGAAACTCTTAGCGTCGCGGACGACATCAGGTTTGTACTCCGCTTCGCGGGGCTCAGCCATGTCGTCGAGGGCTCCGCCGGTCTCCGCGGCGGAGGGCTCATCGAGCTCGGTCGGAATCTCCGCCGGGCCGTAATCACCATTGGCGACGTCCTCGATGGCCTGCTGAGTCGCAGCAGCGGTGCCGTTGTCAGTGACGCTCTCCTCGACGGAGCGGGGGACGCTCTGAATCGTGGATGCCAGACTGTCGAACCCACCAGCCAGTTCGGTGACCTCGCCGCGATTGAAGCCCATCTGAACCGCCTGGTTGATGAACTCCTCCTTGAGCTGGCGCGCGTAGGCCGCGACCTGCTCGTTCGAGGCGCCCGTGGCGGCGTAGGCCTCGATCATCTCCATCATGGTGGACTGCAACTGCTTGAGCGCGGCCCTATTCTCGATGGCGGCCTGCGTGTAACCCTTGAGAGCGAACATGCCCTTCTGGGCCTCAGCGATTTCCTTCTCCTTATCAGCGATCTGGGAGCGGGTATCGTTGATGTTCTTGTTCGCCTTGTCGATATCAGTCTGAGTGGACTGAATGCGCTCCTTGTCGCCATACTTCTTCGCGATCTCGTTGAAGTACTTGGCGTCGCGGAGTTCTTGCTGCTGCTCCGACAGGGTGGTGTTGAGGTCCTCGATCGACTTCTTGGCATCCGCAATTGTCTTGCGAGCGTCCTCGATCTTCTTCCTCATCGTGTTGAGCTGCGAGTGGTAGTTGTCCTTAGCAGAGCGAGACTTCCACCACTTCTCCATGCTCTCCTTCATCGCGGTGGATAGGCGCGACAGGAAGTCTTTGAAGAGCTCGGCAGGCGACTTCTCCTTCTGCTTCGACTTGGAGGAGCCACCAGAGGGCGAGGAGGACCGAGGAGTGTGAGACCTGGGCGTGGAGGACCTGCGCGGAGTAGAGGATCTACGCGGCGTGTGCGAGCGGGGCGTGTGACCACCGCCACCGCCACCGCCACCACCGCCTCCGTGGGACTTGCGAGGCGTCGGTTGGTAGCGGCCCATGGCGGACTGGAACGCGGCCTTCGCGTTGCCCGCGCCCTTGCCCTTCTTAGTGAGCTGACCACCGATCTTGCCCGCAGCCGCACCGGTCTTGGCGCCCGCGAGCATCGCCTTGGCAAGCGACAGGCGCTGAATGATCTGTCCGACAACGGAGTCGGTCTCGACCTTCATATTCTTCAGATCGACCTTGAGCCCGTTGTAGTTAACACCAGGTCCGTTGATGTTCTTGGAGATGATCTGCCAAAGGATACCCATGTCCTGGTCAGAGGCGCTCAGCATCTTCTGGAGGTCGGAGAACGTCGTCGAGCCGTCGATGTTCGCACCGGGGATCGTCTGGTTGAAGACGTTGTAGAGGTCCGACATCCCCTGCTCGCTGATGCCGAGCTGCTCCTGGACACTCGACAGTGTGGCCGAGGGATCGATTTCGATACCCGGAACCGTCTGCCCTGTCGTACCTGCAACGCCATCCACGCCTTGCTGAGCGATCTGCTGAGCCTGGTCAACGCCCTGCTGGGTCGGAGTGTTGTCCACCTGTGGGCCAGGCATTGTCTGGCCGAGCATGGCTCCGACGTTGTTCATGGCTTGTTGGACCTGCGAAGTGTCGATGCCTTGCTGGCCGATCTGATCGATGGCGGCCTGCACGTAGTCCTGAACGTACTTCTGAGCTTCGGCGCCGGTCAGACCCAGGTTCTGGGCGACCTGCATGGCGTTCTCAGCCACAGCCTTCAGGTAGGTCTGAAGGTTCTGAAGGTTCTGCCTACCGCCCTCAGTCGTGGTGTTGATCACATTGCCGTTGTCCTGGAGGCCCTGGTTGAACTTGTCCAGAGCATCGAACATAGCGGCTTCAGCGTTCTCGAACCCGAAGGCCCTGTCGATCGCCGAGTCCACCGCGGACTTCCACTTGTCCCAGGCTTCCGCGGCCTTGTCGGCAGCACTGGCATTACCGTCCGCCGCATCACCCATCCCCTGGAGCGCGCCGTTGGCCTCATCCGCCGACAGGCCGAGACCCTGGAGGATCTGCTTCTGGGCATCCTGGGAACCCATGGCCTGCGAGACAGCAGCTCCAACACCATCGTTAGCGTCCTGAAGACCCTTCAGAGCGTTGATCTGGTTGTTGATCGCGTTCGTCTGGTCGTCGGTCGCCTGAGTATGCGCCTTGGTGCTCGTGACCGCGTTCGGGTCCTTGAAGGTCTGAGTCTGAGCGGCGTCGAGGTCAGCCTTCTTCTGGTTCAGCTGGTCGATGAAGCCCTGCACGTACGCAGAGGCCGCGCCCTGACCTTCTGTCGCTGCCTTCCTCGCGTACTCACCCCAGTCGAAGCCGAGCTCTTTCAGGCTGTTGAGCTGGTCACCAGTGAGCTTCTTGAAGCCCTCGGACCCGGCGATCGCGTTGCGGATGAGCTCGGCAGTGTTCTTACCGATCTGGAGTGTGGTGTAGCCCATCTGCTGAGCAACCTCGCGCGTGGCCCGGACGATCTCGCCCTGAGCGTTCACGAAGTAGTAGGACTTCTCTGACGCGCTCTTATAGGCGTCTCCAGCGCCGTCGGCGGAGATCATCAGATCACCGAGGCTGCGCTGCGAGCCATTGGCGATGTCCTGCGTGTCGGCGAGGACGGCCTTCTGGACCTCCGCAGCACCACCCATGGCCGACAGCATCTCCGCACCGGCCTTCTGGGCCTTCTCAGCGGAGATCTCCTCGGCGTTGGCGATCTGGTTGTAGCCCTCTGCGATTGCAGGCAGGGCCGACAGGGCGAGGGAAGCCCAACCAGCCGGACCGAGGGAAGCGAAGAAGCCCTTCACAGCGGTCCCAGCGGCCGCCATAGCCCCGGAGACGGCTGAAATACCCGCACCCAGGGTCCGGGTAGCCGCGGTGGATGCGGAAGCCGCAGAAGTGGCTACGCTGCGCGCTGCGCCCAGGCTCTCCTGAGCGGCTGTCTCAGCCTTGATGGCTGTCGTAGCGGCGTTGTGAGCGGCGGCCTCTGAGGCCGTAGCACCAGCCGACATGGCCGATGTGCCAGCGGTGCTCCCGGTGAGACGCTGCTGGGCGACCTCCGCCTGGGCAGCCTTTACGCGGGCGTACAGGGCGGGCTGCTCAGACAGGGCCGCGTTGGCTTGCTGAATGGCCTTGGCGATGTTGCTCCAGGACAACTGCCCGGAGAGGCCCGCCTCGACCATGTTCTTGCGAACCTGCATCATCGAGGAGGCGACCGACAGGACGCCCGCCTGGAGGAGCTTGGCGCCGGTCTGAAGAGCGATGAAGATCGTCACGCCACCGGCGAAGGCTGCGATGACCCGGCCGACCGGGGTCTCTCCCAGGCTCGACAGGGCGTTGGCAAGCGCCTGGACACCGTCTAGGATCAGTTTCAGCGGAGCCAGGAAAGGCTCGCCAAAGGAAGCCATCATGTTCTCCAGCGCGTTCTTGGTCTGCGCGATGGTCTCGGTCATGGTGGCGTTCAACTTCTCCATGGACTGCTCCAAGAAGCCGGTGTTCGACCCGGCCTCAGCAGAGTTGTCCATGGTCTCCTTGAGCAGGTCGAAGTTCACCGCAAGACGCTTCACGAGCTCGATGTCGCGAGTGGACTTCAGTCCGATGTCGGAGAGCATCTGGGTCATCTCCACGCCGTTCCCGGCCTTGGAGATGGACTCGATGAGTTGGTTGAAGAACTTCGAGGGGTCGTTCTTCCAGAGCTCCAGAGCCTCCTCGTTGGAGATGTGCATCTGCTGGGCGAAGTCCGCCATGCCCTCAGCACCCTGAGCAGCAGCCTTGTTGAAGTTACCGAAGATGCGCTGGAGCGAACCGCGGGCCCACTCCGCTTTCACGCCGACCGAAGTCAGTGCCGTGGCATAGGCGAGGGTAGCGTCCTGCCCGATGCCCGCCGACACGGTGGTGGTCGAGATGCTGTTCGCCATCGTGAGGATCTCGTCCTCAGTGGCGACCGCCTTCGCACCGAGCTCGGCGACCTGGGAGGCCATCTGCTCGTAGGCCTTGTCGCCACCATTCAGGGCCATCCCGGCCTGGCTAAACGTGTTGATCAGTCGGCCGAAGTCCTCGGAGGCCTTCTCGGTCGTAGTGCCGGTCACCATGGAGAACTCTGCGACAGCGCGGGTGAAGTCCCCGAGCTTCTCCGCGGGGATGTTCATCTGTGCACCGAGTGTACCGATCTGCGAGAGCTCGGAGAACGACTTGGAGATGTCCGTAGACATCTGCCGGTACTGGTCGCGGAGAGCTTGGAGCGCCCCGCTGGTCTGGTCCAGCTGGGTCGTACGGGCGATGTCAGCGAAGGCGCGGTCCTGGTCGGCCGCGGCCTTGACGACAGAGGTGGCGAGCGCCGTCACACCGGCAGCCAGCACCGTCAGGTTGTTGCGGACCTCCTGAGAGGCGAACCGCATGTTCTCCAGCGAGTGGATGTGTGCGGTGTTCGCCTGCACAGCCTCATGAGCGGCAGCGACAGAGGCTCTAAGGGCGGCGGCTCGGTCCTGCTCGGCAGCGGCCTCCAGCTTCGCAGCAGCCCGACCAGTGTCCACAGCGGCTTGGTTGGTCTGAATCGCGGATTGGTTCGCAGCCTTGCGGTACTGCGCGGCGTAGGCCTTGTCGGTGACGTCCGCGAGCTTCTGCTCCGCGTCGATGACCCGCTGGAGAGCAGCGACACGCTCGGAGGCCCCGGCGGTCGTAGCAGCGGTGGCCTTCTGCTCAGTGACAGCCTGCTCCAGAGCGGCCTCGCGAGCCTGCTTGCGGACCTCATTGAGCTGGCGCTGGGCTTCGATCTCAGTCTTGGAGCGCCCGCCCAGGTTGCTGTCGATACCGGAGTTCTTCGACATGCCGCTCATGTCGGTGCCGAGCTGCTTGGCGACACGGGCCATGCGCTCATAGAGGGCGACCTGCTCCTTGAGCGCGGAGACCTGCTTGCTGTCGGCGATGGTGGCGTTATTGAGGGCCTGCGACATGCCCTCGATGGCACTCGTGGTGGCCTTGATGGTCGAGGAGACGTCGGTCCGTCCGAGAGCCTGCGAGGCAGCGGTCAGGTCCTTGGTGAGCTTGGCGGCCTGCTGGTAGACCTGGATGTTGGTGGACATCGCCTTCGCGTCGGACGAAGACATGATGTTTTTATCCATCCAGGAGCCACCACGGCTCGCCTGTGTGAGTGACTTCATGGCGGCGCCCATCGCACCGACCGCGTTGACGGCCTGTGCGGCGGAGGACTGGATTTTAGAGGAGCCCTGGATGAAACCGGAGGCGTCGAGTTCAACCTCGTACGAGAGCTTCGACTGGTCGGCCACTGTCGTCCCCTTAATAGAAAACCCGGATTGATACTGCTAAGAATATCAATCCGGGTTTCATAGCCCCTCGTCAGGTAGGGACGGAGGCCATTGCCTCCCATGGAGTCGGCAGTGGCTCGAACTCGCCAGTCTCATCATAGGAGACTCCGACAGGGACGGCGATCTTAGTCACACCAGGCTGCTTACGCTCCTTGCGGCGCTCCCTGTCTGCCTCGTCCTTCTCCAGAGTCTCGCATCCGTAGCAGATGGTGTCCTGGATGTCGAACTGAACCCTGTTGTCGGTGGTCCGTCCGTACCAGACCGGTGTCCCGCACTTGGGGCAGCAGGAGTCGGTGTAGTACTGCCAGGCCATCTCCAGGCGGACGTCGAGCTCGTTCCTGAAGTCCTGCGGCAAGGGCTCGCGCCTCCAGTCGTTATCGATCTCGTCCCAAACCGGAACGGACCTGCTGTACCTGCCGACAGAGGGAAGGTAAAGCGTTGGAGGGAGGTGCGAGTGCCAGGCGGTCTTCAGGGCGATGACGAACTTCTGATTACTCTTCCTCGTCAGTGATGGCCCAACGAAACGTGGGGTCAGCCATCACCTGCTCCAGAGCCGCAGTGGCGACCTGCGTCTTGTCGAAGCCCTCGATGAGCTTGACCCACTCGGCCTCGGGGAGGCGCTGACGCATCTTGGCGGCCTCGCGGGAGGTCAGGCCCTTCTTGGACTTGCCTCCGGACTTGATGCCGATCACAGAGTGCGACAGGTAGTGCTCATAGGCGATCTGCTGCCGGGTCTCGCGAAGCTCGTTGGTCTCGTCGGCGGTGGCATTCTTCTTGATCGGAACGGTCGCCACGATGTGATTGCGGATGGCAGAGATCTCAGCGGAGGCCAGGGCGCGGAGAGTAAAGACGATGGCAGTCTTCTCCATCTTCTCCAGAACCTCGGCGAGCTCGGTCTCCGGGGTCTTCTCGTTGAGCGCGCGCACCGGCTTCTCGGTGGACTGACGCTCCTCAAGAATCTGCTCCTGGAGCTCCATGGCTCGCTGAGCGAGAGTGGCATCCGGGTAGACGGTGACCTCCCGCTGGGTCTGCTTCACGTTGTCGAGAAGCCCATCGAGGTCGAGAAGCTCGTCTTCAGTCTCAGCAGAAGTCAGCTTGTCTTCAGACATCAATCATCCAATCTTTCGATTCGTCAATCGGTCCAGATGAGTATACCAAAAGCCCCCACTCCTTGTGAGAGCAGGGGCTTTTGACTCAGAGCCCGACGATCAGATGAGGGGCTCGTTGATGACCATGGTGCCCTGGGGAAGGAAGGGGACGGTCATCTGGATGGGCTGCTTGCCCTCACCGACCTCGTCACGCGGGTTGTCGGGCATGACGAGGAACGCGGAAACGAGCTGGCCAGCCTTGGCGGGCGTGGTGTTCTTGTAACCGATGCGCTTCACCAGCCAGCCGGTGACGTTGGCGGAAACACCGCCCTTCTTGAACAGCTCGAACGCAACAGAGGCAGGAGAGTTCGGGTTGCCCTTGCCGGAGGTCTCGTCGAGGGCCTCACGCAGGAAGGTGAGGGAGGCCTCGTAGGCGTCACGGGTCGGAGTGTTGGACGCCGCGGAATCACAAATGGTCGTGGTGTCATCCGTCTCCGAATCAGTCGGGTTCAAAGTGAAGCCCGAGACGACAGCGCAGGAGATGTCCTTGGCCTTCGCGGGTGTCGGAGTACCACCACCACCACCAGCCGGGGTGGAGTTGTAGAGCGTGATCTTGACGACATCCCTGACCGTCGGGGCGTCCGCGATCGGGACCCACCAGATCGTGGTCCCCGGAGGCATCATCTTCTTAACGGCAGCCTGTGCCATGATCAGTCGTCCTTCCTATGACGAGGAACATAATTGCTGTGCGGGGCGCCATCGCCGAGATGAACAACCTCGCCGTTGACGATCCAACCAGTGCCCCCGCAGCATTCCCGGGGCGACACAGGGGTGTCGTCGGGGACACGAGTCAAGCGGCCATCGGTGTTAATCGCATTAGCGTAATCCTCGGTGTACTCGAAGATCACACCTTCAACGGTCGCGTACTTTGGCATCACACACTCCTGTCCACCGTCACCTGGAAGGTGACGTAAGAAGTGTATCGAACCGGCCTTACGGTACTATCCGTGTTCCCGTACGAGTTGAGCGCCCCGGTCTCGAAGGCCTCGCTCGTGCCCGGAATCTGGAAGCCCAGCAACCGCCTGCGAACAGCGGCGAGCAGATGGTTCCGAGCCTTGGGCGACACGGACGATATGAGCACGCCGAACTGGTGGATCACAGCGGCCTGCGTCACACCAACGATCGAGCCGTACTTCCTCATGGCCCCGGGCGTCACATCGCCCGGCATGTAGACGACGTAGTCCTTGCCGTCATTGTCACCGTCTGGGCGGAGCGAGTCGAAGACCCGCACACCCTTGAGGGTCTCCAGCTCCTTCATAGCGGCCTCGTCGAACTTCTCAACAGTGGCCCCCTCGAAGGGTTCGAGCATCAGAATCCGGCCTCCTTCATCGCCTGGTCGGTGGCTGTACGCGCGGACTGGAGAGCGAGCATTCCGCGGAGCTTCGAGGTGCCCTCCTCCTGGTAGCCGATGTACTTCTCGTCGGCGTCGGTGAATCCGACAGAAGCGGAGAACTTCCCGCCCGAGATGTTCCTCACATTCACGCGGTACCCGGTGCCGTCCCCGGCCGTCGAGCGCATGTGCCCGGTCCACACACGGGCATCTGTGGAGGGGTCGTGCTTGTAGGGCATCCCCGCACCCGAGGTGTCCACCGTTCTGATGACGACCTCGCCCCCGGCCTTCGCAGCAGCCTCAGTGGCCCGGAACGCGTCAGTGATGACCTTCTCCTGGAACCGACTGAGTCCGCTCGTCACCTGGTTGAAGTCCTGTGACTTTCGTCTCAAAGAGGCACGAACGAGATCCATCAGTGTGTCCCGCCCTTGGAGTCATCCACGTCGATGTCGCACAGCAGGGTCGGCTGCCAGTAATCGGAATCCGACGGAGCGTTACGCACGACAAGACGCAGGCCAGCATTCCGCGGGTCAGAGTTGTTCTCCAGCACCTTGACGATCTGCCCGTAGCCCGGAACGAACCGCAGTGACCTGTCTCCCCACTTCTCCTTGGGCACGAGCAGGTTCTTGTCAATGTGGTTCAGGTGCACGTAGTAGGCGTGGACTGCGGTGTCGTCGTAGGCCGACCTGCGATCGCGAGCGCGCCAGGCGATGTTCGGGTTGACCGCCGCGTAGCCCTTCCAGAGCTCCTTCGGAGGGATATCGACAGGGCCGTCCTCTGTCCACTCGTGACTCTTCGTGCCCGGAGGCTCCGTGACGACCACGAGGCAGTTGCAGAACAGACCCAACGGCCAGTACGCCCCCGAGTCAAAACGAGGGTCCTTGTTGTGCAGAACGCTCAGTGCCATGCCCAGTCCTCCCCCGGAGGAACGACACCGGGCAGGAAGTCGAAGCCCACGTCGTTGAGCTCGGCTTCCTTGGCCTCGTCCCATAGCCTCTTGGCCTGCGCCCGGAGCTCAGCGCCTAGCGTCGCACCGTTGGTGGACTTGTTGTCTGTGGAGATGACCTTGAGGATCAGCGTCTCGGACGTGGCGATCGCCATGAGCGCTCGCGAGGCGGCCTTCTTGACGTTACCGCCCTCGATGACGAGGAAGCCGAAGAGCTCCATGTCGCTGAAGATGTAGGCCGGCGGCTTCCGCAGGTCCTTGGGGTCCTCCAACTTGACAATGTCAGGAATCAGCAGGCGCACCTGATTGACCGGCTGGCTGTAGTCCAGGGACGCCATGGTGTCTCCTTCTGTCAATGCTTTTACAGTAGTTTACAGCGGAACCCCGCCCCTTCGACAGGAGCGGGGTTCCGAGGGACCGCGATAGGGATGTCGCGTAGATCAGGCACCCTTACCGGTGCTGGCCACGAGCCCTTCAACGTTGAGGACCCCGGCGCCGGTGGTGAGGCGGACACGAGCCTGAGCGTCATCGTTGTCGAACGAACCGGCGGTGTAGGGAACCTCGCCGCCGCCCAGGTACAGACCACCAGCGTTCTTCACGCGCAGCTCGGGCTTGTCGTAGCCGCGGAGCGCGGTGCGGACGATGGTGCGCTTGGCCGAGGTACGACCACCTGCGGGGGCCAGGACCCAGTTGGTACCGCCCTGCGTGGCACCACCCAGGATGGCGACCAGGTCGGAGACGACAACCTTGACCTTGGCGGCCAGGCCGTTCTCCTCGATGAACTTCATCTGGTCGCCCACCTTCTGCCCGGCGACAACGCGCTCGACAGTGCGGGTGTTGACGACCATGTTGGCCAGGTTCTCCAGAGCCGGAGGAACCAGGAGGACGTAGGACGGAACGGTGACGTACCGACCATCGACCTTGGTCTCGGCGACCTGCTGCATGGCGGCCTTGATGGCGTCGTACGACAGGGGGGCGTTCTTCGGAACGTTGTTGTTGATCAGAACGCCGTCAGCGTTACGGGCCTTCAGGATGGTGCCCCGCGAGTCGGAGATCACCCCGGGGTTGAAGCCCGGGGTGCTCGGGTTGAGCGAGAACAGCGCGCCGTAGCAGGCGGCGTCAACGGTGCGAGCGGCCAGCTTGGCGGCGTCCGAGGGGAACCGCTCGATCAGACCGTAGTCGTCGTTGATGAAGGCCTCCCACGAGAACTGGAGACGAGCACCGTGCTTGGCGGTGTCGATCCAGCGACCCGAGGCCTTGTAGCCGAAGGTCGGGTACGGGGTGAGCTCCGGAATCTTCGGCAGGGTGCCGGCCGGGGCCACGAAACCACCGTTGTCCCTCAGGAGGGTGGCGTCGATGTCATGGTCGAGCGACAGGAGCTGAACCGGGCGGAAGTCGTTCAGCAGCTCCTCGCTGGCGAACTCCTTCCAGGTCTCCTCCTGGTCCTTGTAGGCGTCTTCGAAAGCGGGCTGCACGGCCTGGGTGAACCAGGGAGCGAGCATGTCCGAAGTGACAGCCTCACGGAAGGTGCCGCGGTCGCGCGAGGAGTCGGCCTCCAGGATCGCGTTCTTCAACTGGCCCTGGGCCGCCCGGTCACCACCGATAGCGGACTCAAGAGTCTTGGCGAACTCAGTGTAAGAAGTGAACATTTTGCCCCATCATTCCTTTCAGCGAGCGAGGATGACGGGAACCGTCTGGGCACCCGTACCAGTGATCTTGGAGTAGGCGTAACCGACGAGCCCAGCGGTTCCGGCGGTCTTGTCGTTGGTGAGCTCCATCCTGCCATTGGCAGCGGGCTTCGCGTAGATCGGGGCTCCCAGCTCGACACCGGGCGTGGTCAGGGTCACCTGAAGCTTGAAGACGCCGCCGGAGATGCGGACCGAGGCATAGCCCGGGCCGTTGTTGCCCCAGGTCGGCTTGGTCAGCGGGTTCCACATCGGGTCCTGACCGAGCTTGGCCTGATCCTGAGCGGACGGGGCGATCTCGGTCACAAGAACGCCGAGCAGGTCGCCAACCTGGACGACATCGCCGATGTGGCTCTTGTCGTACTTCGACAGGTCCACAGGAAGGGACAGGGTGTCGGAGTACTCGAAGACCTGGACGTCAGAAATATTCTTGGTCCCGAAGCTGTTGATCTGAGTCATAGTGATCTCCTTACCTCACTTGAAGTTCTTGATCTTGTAAGGCTCGGAGGACGACTCACGAATCTCCCCGGCCGTGGATGCCCTGACCGAAGTCAAGTAGTGCTGCTCAACCGAGATGGCCTCCTTCAGCTCAGTGCCGGACTCGACAGCGTCGATGACCCGCTTCTGGGCAACAGAGGGCAGACCGGAGTCGAGCAGGCGGGTGGCGATGACGAAGGCCTCAGCAGCGGACTCCTTGCGGGCCTTGCGCTTCTTCTCGTCCTCGTCGTCCTCGGGCTTCTTCTCACCCGAAGCGGCGGGCGGCTTGTCATCGGTCTTCTCACCGGGCGCCTCGGGCTTGCGCTCGGGGGTCGGCTCGGGAGCCTCGGGCTTGTCCGCAGGCTCCTCGGGCTTCCGCTCAGGGTCCTCGCCCGGGGCCTCGCCGGCGGGAGCCTCAGGGGCGACCGGCTGCTCTCCCGGAAGATTGTCCTTGGCGAGAAGCTCAAGAAGCGGGGCGAGAGCCTCGGTCACCGCAGTGGCGATGGCCTGACGGATCGTCTCCTCGTTCATATGGTTCTCCTCATCGGAACTGACGCGCTGGGATTCCAGCACCTCCAGCAAAGCGCCACCTGCGCCCGCCTTCGTTACGAAGTCTACAGAAGTGACTCCATCGAATACCGGTACAATGCCGTCGGCATCCAGACCGTTCTCCGACCAAGCATTGATCGACACGCCGATGTCCTGCCACTTCTCGCGGATGATGTCGTTGAAGGATGGATACACCTCACACTCCGCGTATAGTGCTCCATCGAGACCGACAACGGCGTCGGTCACCAGCCGCCCCGCGAGATCCTTCACGGATCGCTCGGGGCGATTCACGTCCTCATCCTTCGACGGGTGATCCATGAACATCTGCGTCCCGGCGGGGAAGTGCCCGACAGAGGCGGCGAGGTTGGCCTCCGAGTAAGTACCGCTGGAACCCTGCCCCGGGCAGATGATTCGGATGCGGTACCGACCGGGCTTTTCCCCGGACAGCACGTCCGGAGTGGCCGCCTCCAGAAGAGCGGTCACCCCTCCGTGGAAAGCGGACCTGTACTCCGTGCGCATTTCAGGGTCTCCTTTTCATTCAGGCGAGTGTCTCGCCACCGGCCTCGTCACGGTTGGCATTAGTGCCGTCCGACATGGCGCCCACGCCAGTGCGAGAGTTGCTCTTCTTGGCGACGCTGTCCTGCACGGCGTTGGGATCGGCCAGGCTCTTCGCGGCGAGAATCTCCTCCGACACAGGCAGGTCATTGATCGGCCTGGCGTTGATCGGCTGGAGCCTGTCGAGGAAGAGGCTGCGCGCCTCGGTCTTATGAAGGATTCCATTCTGAAGACCGAGGGTGACGACCTGACCCCAGCGCTGAATGAGCTCGTTCGACAGGGGGGCGAGCTCGACCTCGACCTTCCTGCCGAGGGCCAGGAAAATCTTCTGGATAAGGCTCTTGTGAATCTGCCTGCGGAACTCGAAAGCCTTGAAGGTGGGGTCCTCCAGGGCCGTCTCAGCGCCCTGCCGTCCACCGGCCGAACCGTCCGTGAGAAGGACCGACAGGGGCACGTCGAGCGCGCTGGCGACCATGGAGGCGAGTGGTGTACCGGCTCCAAAGTCGATGCCCGCTCCGGCCTTGGAGACGGCGGTGAACTCCTGACCCGCCCCGAGTGAGGCGAGGCCACCGATGCCTTGAGCATTCGACATCTGCTGGATAACGGCCTGCTGCTGCTTGGCCGTAGCGGATGTGACTTTGAACGCAATTCTTGCGAGGGCCTTGGTCATGACGTGGCTGGCCTCAAGGAACTCCTTATAGGCCTGTGCCCAGTACACGGCGCCCATGAGTTCGGGCTTGCCCCACTGCTCGCCAATCTGCCTGTTGACCATCTCATAGACGACCCGGTCATCGTGGACGGTCCTGTAGCCCTTCTCGTCCTTGACAGGCGCCCAATCCTTGCCGTTGACGACGTGCCACTCGGGCTTGCGCCGCTCCTGCTCTGCCGTGGAGAGGGTGTCCGACACCGGCACGGGGTCGATCAGGAAGGCGAAGATGTCGGCCTCATCAGTGGCGTCCAGAGCCCTGGCGATTCCGCGGATACGCGACAGGGGCACAGGAGCCACCCGCTTGTCGGTCCGGCGAACGGTGTAGAGCACGATGCCGTCAGTGCAAAAGGCCGCTTCATCTCGTGCGCGGGCCGTGCGGGAAAGGACGGTGTCGTAGAGCGCCGCGGTCTCAGGCGTCTTGATTCCGGAAATGCGAGGAATCTCACTCCACATGTAGGCGTTGCGGATGCCAATACCGCGCTTGACGAGAGGGTTGTAGGCCGCGAGCCTGCGAGCTCTCAGCGAGTGCTCCTTAATGACAGTGAGGGATACCACATCGGAAGTGGCATCCTCATCACCCCAGCGGGACCAACCGATGTCCTCCCGGTTGAGGGATGCGACAGCTCCGCGGGTGACCGCGGCGTACGCCTTGGACGCCTCGGTCAGCCGGGCCTGGACGCGCTGGGTGGACCCGCCAATCTGAAATGTGCCAAATTTCACAGTTCAACTCCTCAGGCTGGGGCGAAGGTCCACTCCTCGTTACCCCACTCGTCTATAGGCGAGTACTCGGAATCCGTACTCTCCATTAGGGTATCAGCCTCGATGAGAGAGTCCGTCCCATCTGTTAGAAGGTTGCTCGGCATCGCCGCGTAACAGATCGAGTCCAGAACGTCAGGTGATGGCTCGCCCTTCCTCTTCAGCTCGTCCTTTCCGCGGATCAGGAGCTTGGTCCCCCGGTACTCATAGAGGATCGAGCGGAACTCGTCGAAGAGCCCCTCGGTCTTCTCCCCAGCAGCCTCATCAGGCGGAACCGACAACTCGCCAACATTGATCGCCTGAGCGACAGAGTCGTACATCGCAGCGCGGAAGTTGTACCACTTCAGGTTGTCCGGCGAAGCAGCGTTGCCAACGATCCAGTAGACCGGAATCTCCTCGGGCACGTGGTTGTCGATGACAGCCTGGACGCCTCGCCCGACACCCACGGCGTCGATACGGATGTCCACGTCGAGGCCCTCCGCCCGCAGACGCTTGGCATGCTGCCCGATGAGTCGAGAGAGCCTGTTCCCGTCGTAACCCTTCACCCGCTCGACAACCTCGACATGGCCGTCCTGGCAGGTGGAGATCACGCTGAAGTCACCAGTGGTGGACAGACCGACGTCAACACCGATGTGGATCGGAGCGGTCGTGTTCCACTCGTCATCAGCCCACTCGTTCATGGATTGAAGCACCCGACCGAGGTTGAACAGGCCGTCGTCACCGATATCGGGGAACCTGGCGAGGACCTTCGACACGTACCGAGGATCGTCCTTACCCCAGCGACGCTCGGCGTCATCGACCCATTCCTTCTGGAGCAGGTTGTCCTGAGCCTTCTCGGGCACCTCTTCCCCGGTGAAGTTCGGCGTGTCGAAGGCTGAGATGGTGATGAGGTTCCACTTCCGCTCCGACGGGGGCAACTTTGACTCGTCGCGCCAAATCTTCGCCATGTATGAGTTCGGGTCGTCTGGGTTCGCAATGGCGAGGATACGGGCGTGCTTGTTCGTGGTGATGGTCTCGACAGAGGTGAAGATGTTCTCCGCCACCCCACCGGCCTCATCAACAACGGCGAGGACATAGGTGGAGTGAAACCCCTGGAAAGTGGACTCATCGTAGTCCGCAGGCTTGCGCCCGAACGCGGTGGCCGTCTTGAACCCGGGGAAGGTCCACTCCGCCTTACCGGTGATACGACCGGGCATGTTGGCCTTGCCCTGGAGGTCCTCGACATAGGACCACATGACATTCTTCACCTGGTTCCACGAGGGCGCCGTGGTGATCACGCGGGTCTCCGTGGGGTCGTGCGGGTGCGCGTCGAGCCACCACCCGATAGCCCGAGAGGCGAGAAAGGTCTTACCCGAGGCGTGACAAGACGCGACAAGGGTGCGCTTATTTGTCTGCAAAGAGTGAAGAACTTCACGCTGCTTCGACCACAAGTGATCCCCGAGCCGATCTTGAGCCCAGAGAACAGGATCTTCCCTCATCGCTCGCTCATGGGAGCGCGTGCCGAACTGATCTGCGACAGCCCGGAAGTCTATCTTCTCCGCCATCGGTCCTCCTTCGAGACAAGTCTATAAAAACAGGATCGCCCACCTGGCGGAACCGAAAACACCAGATGGGCGAGAGCCGAAAGGCTAAACGCTCCAGGGGCCGCCGAAGCGGGTCGCAACCCCCTGCCTGCATGGATAATAGTAGCACACCTTAGAAGCCCGTTGACTCTTCAGAGTATGATGTTGCTCACACTCAGATGGTCATATCGGCCTTGGGCTCCTCCAGGATACTGGCTGAGCTGGATGTGGCATCTGCGAGCCACTCCTCCCGGTGTGCTTCAAGCTGCTTCTGCCCCCGTTTTGTAAGAAGGGGGAACAAATGCTGCTCCATGTTGTTCTGGACGGATTCGACAAAGGCGACGATGATCGGAATCTGCTGCTGCTGGATCAGCTTGATCTCCGCCTCGACCTTCGTCTTCTTCAGTCCGGCCAGATCGCTAACCGCCTCGATGGTCGCCAGAGCAGTCTTGACGTTGTCCGGGTTGGTCGCCAAGGGGTTCTCGACAACGGAATCCCAGAGCGCATCCAGAAGCTTCTCAAGACGGGTGAGTTGCTTCATGAGCTGAGCGTGCTCGGAGAGCGACTCCTGATTGGAGTAATAGTCCTCCTCGATGCGGAAGACCTCGGCCTCGGAGAGCTGGAACCTCTCCGCCACCTCGCTGCGCGGCTTGCCTCTCAGGAGGGCCCGGATGACCAGGCTCTTCCTCTGGAGATCAATGGCTTTCTGCTCTTCTGCGGTTCTTTTCATTGAGAATTCCTATCACTCGCCACTGGGATCCGAAAACATAACAGGCCCAGAAGCCCAGCAGCTCCTCGACCGACTCGGCCCCCAGCCCTCTGCCGTAAGCGTACGACAGGGCGCTGAGGGCCGGAACCGAACGACCCTTCATCAGTCATCCAAATCCAGAAGGAACTTCATCTGCTCGGACTCATCGGAGACCTCCTTGAGGAACGCCGCGAAGATGGCCTCATCGCGCATTCCTTTCACCTCCGACCCGACGAAGTACCCGAGTCCGCCCGACAGGACGCATGCGGTGAGAACTGAGAGAGTCCACAACATCACTGATCACCCCCGTACTCGTCCGCGATCATAACGAACGCCACGATCATGAGGAAACCTACAACAAAGATCACTCGTACCAGAGCTCCCACCGCTTGGCCTTCTTGTCCTGAACCTCAAAAGTCAGCAACGCCGGATCAGTGGCGTCCCCTGTGCGATTCGTGAACCACGAGGAACCGTTGTCCGCGGTCGGGCAACCGATGATGAACTTGTTGTCCCCCACGAGCGACACGCCGAAGTTGTGGAAGTGCCCATGGACCAGGATCGAGGCTTCGTGGAGGCCGCTGCGGTGCCCGAAGGCGAGGTCCCTGAACCAAGACGGGATCTTCGCCTGGGAGCCTGCCAGATGGCCGTGCGTGAAACCCACAGCGGTCCCGTCAGCAGTCTCGACGGTGACAGCCTCTTCCCACTTCTGGGGCTTAGCGAAGTTCACATGGCTAAACGGCTCCCGGCCCGACATGATCGCCTGGATGGTGTCCGCGATCAGGAGCCCGAAGTCGTCATCCGGTGAGTTGGCCCGGTTGTCGTTGCCCTTGCCCGTTCGCACGGCGCAGTGGTTCGAGGGGATCGACACATATGTCATCCGGGTGCACAGCGGAGCCAGCATCGCAATCGCCTCGGCCATGAGGCGCTGGGCGACACGAATCTGATCCGTGAGCGACAAGTCGTTGGTCTGCTGCTGCGAGGTGACGTTCCAGAAGCCCTCGCAAACATCACCGACATCGGCGACGATGATCTCCTCGTACGAGCCTTCAGCCTGAATCCACTCGGTGATCCGCTTGAGGGTGCCCATGACGCGGTTCACGGTCTCCTGCGTCCCCCCGAGGCTGTCCGTCTTGCCCACCTGGAAGTCCGACAGGCACACGACCAGAGTCTTGGGTCGGTCCTCCTCGACCTTGGGCGCCACTGAGAGCACGGCCCGATCGAAAACCTTCTCCAGCTCCTCGTAGGAGGCCTCACGAACGTCCTCTGCGACAGCGACAGCCGGGTTGTAGGTGACGCGCTCGTACGAGCCGTCTTCCAGCCTCACGGTCCGCCTACGCTGCGTGATGGCGTTGACAGGGATGTCGAAGAACTCGTCTCTGTCCTGCTCGACTGGGAGCCTGAGCGCCTTTTGGAGCGCCTGCTTGTGCCTCCTGATGGTGGTCTCGTGGACGTCGAACATCCGACCCAACGCGACATTCGACATGCGCTCCCTGCGGGGCTTCTGCGCCTCCTCCAGGATGGCCCTGTCGATCTTCTCGTTCAGGTCGTCCTCCAGATTGCGCGCCATCAGTCGTCCTCCTCGCCGGAGGCCTGCTTGAAGAGGTTGGCGAACCTGCTGTAGTCCTTCGACAGGAAGAGTTCCTCATCAACCTCGGTACCCCTCAGCGTCGGCTTCGCAGGAGCCTTCTCCGACGTGAGCTTGGCTTCCTGGCCCTTCTTCGGCTTCCGATGCCTCCTCGGCCTGGGTACGGGCTCCCCATCCTCATCAGGCTCGACATCCGCGGGGCTCTGGATGATGCTGATAGCCGTCCGGAGCACGTCGTCGATGCTGATGTCGAACCCCGGGGTGCTGACGATGCGGATGAGGTCGATCAGTGTGACCTTCCCGGAGCGGAAGTGGTTGTGGATCGTCTGCTGGGCCTTGAACCCGAAGACCTGGCAGTACTGGGCCTGGATGATCCCCTCACGCCTGATGCGCTTCCTGAGGAGCTCTGCGGCGTACTTGGCCCGTTCGACAACGAGCTCATCCTCTCTGTACCGCGCGCGCTCAGCCCGCTGGTCCTTCCCAGCTACGAATGGCATATCGGTTCCTCTCTAAGGTTGATGGTTCTGATCCGGTTGCCCGGATGTCGCAGATAGAACTGTATCACATACGGTGCGACAGGGCCGAGAGATTTCTGTGCTCTTGCACACACTCTACGGCTTATACTGACCACTCGGTTGAATGCATGGTGTGAATGTCAAGTTTTCTTGACATATAGAAATTTACCCTTGTTCATTTTCAAAGCCGGAGGATCAAAATCTGAAATTTTAGGACTCAAGTCCCGAAAAACTCATTTTTGTAGCACTCATTGTATTCAACCGATCGGTCGGCCGAGGAAGAACCCGACAGGGACTTTTGATTGGAACGACAGGGGGAAGTCGGGGCTGACGAAACAAATGTAGGTACGTACCTACATTACTCTCGAAGTTCTCTTCGTAGTATATAATATATATATGTATATAGTATATATTTAGTATATAATATTTAGAGAGTTTAGTATAATTTTTTACGCAAAGTTCTGTGTTGTGGGTATAGAATACTGTACGAAGTTCATATTTTTCTATGCGAGGTATATAAAAGCAAATTTTGGGTTTCATGCGCGCGTACGTGTGCACGCGCGTAGGAGCGCACGTGACTCGCAACACGTTGCCCCTGTCGGAGAGCCGTGCTAGGGTTGCACCTGTCGGTCAACCGGATGTCGCCATCACCCGACCGACGCCAGACTTCGACACCGAGAGGAACCACCAAATGGCACGCAAGGTCCGCCCCGTCCACTGCTGGGGCATCGTCAAGCGGGACTTCATCGAGATCAAGGGGCTCGGCGACTGCCGGGTCCTGTCGGACCCCCGGTACTCGTGCGAGAGCCTCGACATCATCCAGTTCTGGGTCATGACTCCCACCTACAAGCCCTTCATCATCGCTATGTCGGAGGACTCGTACCTCAACGTCGTCGAGTTCATCGATGACGACGACGAGGAGTTCACCGAGGAGATCGAGCGCGTCATGATGTGCGAGCTCCGCAGGGGCGACAAGTTCTACTTCGGCCAGCGCAAGCACACATTCTTTTACATGAACCTCGACCGGACCGCCGCCATCAAGACCGCGGGCGGCCGGAGGATGGACCTAAGGGTCAGCCCCTTCAAGGTCGTCCGTCGGGTCAAGAAGGTTCGCAAGACCAAGCCCCTGTCGTTCACGGAGTTCGCCCTGTCGTCATATGAGAAGACCCTTGGCAGGCTCGCCAAGGCCGTCATGAGGCTCCAGGTGGATCCCGCTCGTGTCGAGGTCCAGAAGCCCGCCAAGAAGGCTGAGAACGCCTCTCCGGTCATCACCACGAGGGACGTCCCCTCCGCCCCTGTCGAGCCTCCGGTCAGGAACTACGGCTCCGTGGCCTTCGACTGCGACAAGAACTGCGACCGCTCGTACTGCGTTGATCGTGGGCCCACCACCCTCGACAACGTGCTGACGCGCCATTCCATCGATCACGTGCTGACTTGTTCCGACGTCATCGCAGAGCTCGAAGAGGTCCGGCAGCATGAGGGTGATCTGCCCGTGTCGATTGTGAGTCCGGAGGATGGCTTCCGTCGTGTCAATGTCAGCGGCTCAATGCTTGAAGACCTTTACGAGTGCGGTGAAACTTATTGGGGCTCCCGGACCTGGGACACACAGCCCCGACCCGGGAACCCCGCTAAGAGTGAGCTCGTCGTCAGCCTCTGGTGATCAGCACTGTCGTTGCAGAACGCCTTTGATGCCAGCCACGATCGCGGAGCGCATGCCTTTGCGGGCAGCCTGCACGTACTGGGTCTGATCGTCGAGGACGTGGGCGACCACGGGCTTGTTCGAGGCCCGTAGGTCGTTCACCACGTTCGCCGACGTGTCCCACTGCATCGACAGGAAGTCCAACGGCCCTGTCGAGCTCTTGAAGGTCTCGTACCAGGGCTCGGTGGTGTCCGACGCGTAGGCGTAGCCCCAGGCCCCGCAGCCTTCGGCCTTCGCCTGCTCGAACAGCCAATTCGAATCACCATAATACTTAATAACGATCTGCGCAGGGGTCACGTTCCTGTCGGTGATGTACTTCAAGAGCCGCTTCCACTCGCCTGCCCGGTACTTCGGGTCGATGACCAGGCAGTGGGTCTGCCCGTACCTGTCGAGCAGCCAGTCCAACCGAGCAGGGACCTTGTTCGCCGGAAGGGCGGCTTTGATCTCCTCCCAGGTCATGGTGTGCGGGTCGGTCGCAGGTCCACCCAGGGACTCGAAGGTCCTGTTGTGCAGGCCGAACCACACTCCATCCTTCGACTCGTTGCAGGAGAACTCCAGAGCGTCCACCCCGAACGACACGGACTGCGTGTAGGCGTTCTCAGTGTGCTCCACCCACGACCGGCTACCACCCCTATGGGCCACGAAGAACCCGTCTGTGTTCTCACCACCGTTCTGAGCGCTCCTGTCCCTGTCGATGAGCTCCTGCCAGGTTGCCAGACCCCTCGGCATCGCAGCCATCGACAGGGTGCCTTGCTCCTGACCGTTGTCTCCGACCACCGTCAGCGCCGCGTACTGATCCCGGTGCGTGTCGTCCTCTCCGACGATGTACCAGTTCTCGTGCTTCTCCGCGACAGGGGGCGTAGGGTCCAGGCCCTCGGCCGTGAACGCCCACGTCGCCACGCAGGTCTGGATCGACGCGTCCGTGAAGGCATAGTCCTTGTCGGCCCAGCCCACCAGGATCGAGCTCGACGAGTTCGGGGCGGGCTGCACCGTCTTCTGCCCGTCATCGATCGTCTGGATGGCGCCCTCGAACGGCCTGGCGTGATCCCCGCTCGTGTAGTGCTGGAGCGACACGACTAGATGCGGCTTGTTCTGCTTGGCGACCGCTGTCTTTATCTGGTTGCTGTTCGTCGTGTTGACCGTCACGCCGTCGGAGGCGTTGAAAGTCTTCACAACCTTGCCGTCGAGCACCAGAACGGTAGCGAGTTGACGACCCGTGTAGGAGGATCGGGGGTCCCCGAGC